>ERZ869983.42-NODE-42-length-40921-cov-24.854397_pt1 | contig 40921 bp, 65 predicted proteins | sample MGYA00521106_ERZ869983 | MGnify/ENA primary metagenome ERZ869983 (study PRJEB32232, sample SAMN07284972) | human gut metagenome | biome: human-associated habitat; material: feces | host: Homo sapiens | place: Tanzania | collected 2014-04-05 ...
GTCTGCAAGAAGTCTGCGAAATGGAAATTATTATGTTTAAACGCCAAAAAAGTAGGGTTCAAGTCCCTTCTTCTGCATAACGCAAAAATCCGCATGAATGCTGGAAAATCCAGTGTTCATGCGGTTTTTTCGTTTTTGGAGCATTTGCAGATACTACCGGATACTGCGCAATATTAACGCTTACTGGCGTTCCCAAAGTCTGCAAAAAGTCGGCAGATTTTAGCTGTGATCTACAATGTAAGACCAGTACTCGACCAGTTTGCCATCCACAGCGTCCTTGTCCTGCAGGAACGCTGCGGCCATATCTGCGTAGAAGTTGGTGTTGTCCACGCTGTACATTTTTGCGACTTTGCCGTAGTCGCTGTACATCATGTTCATGGCAGCCCAGAAGTCGTTTTTATCGCAGGTCACGCCGCGCTGTTTGGCAACGTCCTGCGTCTGTTCCAGCGTCCAGTGACAGCCTTTCGTGCCGTCAGCGTTCACCATGCTGTCGCACCATTCCTCTGCTTCATCGCGGGTGAGGTGCTGGCGTGGCATCTTGATCGAGCGGCTGTCCGCACCGCCACGTTCGTACTGTCCAGACCGCTTGTCCCAGTCGCCATTCTGCGAGAAGCCGATTTGCGGCATTCTGCGCCCATTCTCTACGTCAGGGTAGCGGGGGACAGGGTAGGGGTCGAGGTAGCGGTTCTCCTCCTGCGGATAGTAGGAGTGGCGGTCGTTGCCGCCTTCAAGCTTACGCAGACGGCGTTCCATCTCACGTTCCCTGCGGTCGCGCTCTTCCTCAAGACGGTCACGTTCCGGCTCACGGTCTTTGTCGTGGTCACGGAGCATCATCATGCGGCGAAAATTGTTCTTGCCCATAATCTATACCTCCTCAAGAAATAGACGCGGGTGCGCCAGCGTGGGAACGGCAGAAGCAGCCAAGATACTTGAACGTGCCTGTGCCGGTGGTAGACGTTGCTACGTAGGTAGCGTAGCGGGTGCGAGTGTGAATGCTTTCAGCGGTTGCCTGAGCGCAGTTGCAGTCGGTCAGAGGGTATGCGGTGGTTCCTGCGCCAATGGTGATGACCACAGGTGCGTTGATGGTGGTCGTGTCCGGTATGCTCTGAGCGACCACGATGCAATACTTTTCTCCGTTCTGGTATGCGCCAGCGGGGAGGTTGATGGTCAGGGTATCATTGGCAAACGTCACCGACTGGCTCAAAACCAGATGGGGGCAGAGACGGCAGCTTGTTTTGCAAGCCATAATGTTTTCCTCCTAAAAAATCAGGGGCAGAGGTGTCTTACCCCTGCCCCGATGGTTCACCCGGTGTTATCGGGGAGTGTGTTGGTTAGCAGCAGCCGCAGCAGTTCACGCCCACGTTGGGGTTTGCCACCTGATAAGCGGGAATCGGACGAGGATTGACCCGGTTCAGGATGGTATCAGTCTGCTGGGACATCACGGTGGTCAGAAGCGCATTCTGACGGTCCTGAGAAGCCGCGAACTTCAGGCTCTGGTTCTCAGCGGTCAGAGTGGCAATCTTGTCCTGCGTGAAGTAGTCCATCATGCTGCGGAAGTTGGCGTTGCAGTTGTCGATAACTGCACGGGCATTGTCTGCGATAGCCTGCCGGGTAGCGCAGTCCTCCGTCGCGATGGTGTACTTCAGATCGCCGATGAGCTGCTTGTTCTCGCAGCAGCAAGATGCCAGCTGCGTGGCAAGTGCGGTCTGACCAGCCTGCCGAGCGTTGCCCTCCTGCATGATGGCAAGGTTAATGGCGTTGTCGCCATTGGACACGCTGCGCTCCAGACCGTTCACCAGCTGTGCATTCTGGTAGCCAAGCTGACAGATAGCGCTGTTCACGCCTGCAAAGCCGCTTGCGATGTTGGCATTGATGCCATTAATCTGTGCCAGCTGGTCATAGCCCAGAGAGCAGATACCGCTCTGGATGCCCGCCAGAGAGCGGGAGGTGTCCTGCTGGTAGAAGCCCTCAGACAGTGCCGCACGAGTGTCTGCACCGCCCTGCCCGGTTGCGCCAGTGCCGACCAGATAGGGGATGTAGCTGTTCATGCCGTTGTCGCCGCCGTTCCGGCCGTAGCCGTTTGTGCCCCAGCCGAAGATGATAGCGAGGATAATAACCGCCCACAGTCCTTCGTTGCCGAAAAAACCGCCGCTGTTATTGCCGCCGTCCTGCCCAGCCAGATAGCCAGTTGCAAAATCGTCCATAACAAAACTCCTTTCAGTTTTGCGTTATGCCATCCCACCGCCGTATGCGATGGGCGAAGCCAAACAAATGCGGTTTTTGTCAAGTCCGCAAAACTGAGAAGCGTTTTGCTTAGAGGGATGCTTTATCGGGGCAGCGTCAGGTTCAAGACGCTTGCCAGCTGGTTCAGGTCGATGCCACGCTCTTTGGCGAGGTTCTGCGCCATCGTTCGGAGCTGTGCTTCGTTTTTGCCCTGAATCAGGTTCAGCCCCTGCATGATGGGTGCGCTCTGACCACCCAGCTTCTGGATAAGCCCCATCGGGTTCTGCCCGGCACGAGCTAGATTTGCCAGCTGCATGATGGGGCTGTGCGTAATCATGTCAAACGGAGAGGACATTGTTTATTCTCCTTTCTTCGCAGTGGCAGCGGGCTTAGAGAAGCTTTTCTGCCACTTTTCCAGTTCATCCAGCCGATGCACAAGGGCGTTGTACTGCTCAATAGGCACATACTGCTGTGTCGGTGCAGCGGTCTGTTGTGCCTGTTGCGCTTGCATCTGCCGCCATGCTTCCGGGCTGTAAAACTCCTGCACATAGGATTCACAGGTGTCCGGGTTGAGCCGCTTGCAGTAGATCACCCCGCTGCGCAAGTCTGGGCAGTAGGTTGGTCTGCCGTACAGGTCGGACGGTATCGCCAAAAACTCTTCCCTGCTGGAAACGGGTCTGCCAAGCAACCAACCGCCGTCTTGCGCCGACTGCTGAACGGGCTGCTGCCCATTCATCGGCTGCGGACGCTGCGGCTGTGCCTGTTGCATCTGCGTGTTGGGCAGGGGAGTGGCAAGCCCAACTGTACCCATGCCGCCGTAAGGATTGACGGGCTGCTGCGGAACATAAGGCGTCCCGGGTGTCGGATAATAGCTCATAAAACATCCCTCCTTGTGCATCCAGTGTACTGCATCGGCAGAAAACGAGAGACAACGAACGCACAACGAAGGACAAATGTAAACTGATACAACTGCTACAAAATGAACAAAAAAATAAGACAAAGTCTGTTGACTTTGCCTGTATCACTTGTGGTAGTTTTATGATATAATAAGGGTGTAAAGAGGAGCACGTAAAAAACAACTTGGAGGGCATGAAAATGAACGTATACGATGATTACAAGTACCCCATCAACGAGATCTTCTGCGCAAGAAAGAACAAAGATCACAACCGCCTGAAGATGCTGCTCAAATGCTACAAGCGCATGAATCAAGGCGTTTTGTCCGTGCCCATGTGGTACACTGATGCCGAGGACACCGGTGTGTGCGGCATCATCATCAACAAGCCCTGCCAGTATGAGGGCTTCTATATGAGCGGCCGCGATCTCCGCAAATAAATCAACTATCAAGCTGTGCTATCTGGCTATACGGGTGTACGCAAGGAGGAAACACCATGGAAAACAAGACCATTCAGAATCTCGGAAAGCTGTATCACCTGCTCGATGATGCGTGCTCTAACAATGTGAATCGGGCAGATCTTGACAATGCCACAAGATTCCCTGTGCGTGGCGTGATGATGAAGATCACGCTGGCGCACAAGCTCCACAAAATGACCCCAGAGCTGGACAACGCCTGCGCCTACGTCCTGAAGGATGTTGACATCGAGGACGTTGACAACAGCTTTGCGCTCAAAGCATTGTCGATGCAGCAGCAAGGTGTGTTCCAGATTGGGTATATGTCGCCCGATTACAAAACACTCGGCGTGTCTGCGGTCAAAATCAAAGCCGCCCGGGAAAGTGCCGGTCTGACTATCCGGGCGCTGTCAGAAAAAACCGGACTGTCCACCGCAACTATCCAGCACGCAGAAGCTGGAAAGCCCACGCGGATGAAAACGCTTGAGAAAATCGCAGTAGCTTGCAACGTATCCGCTGAAGATTTGCAAGGATAAAAGAAAAGCGCCCACACGGAAAAAATCCGCATGGGCGCTTAACTATTAAAAGTGCACACTTTAAAGTGCAATACTAAAATATCACGGTTTTGCTTGCATAGCAAGCCTTTCGACAAAACTAGTGCGAATAAGACAAAAACCCCCACTTTGCCTACAAAGTACCCCGCGTGGCACGCAGGGCTTCGACAAAGCAGGGGATTTTTTATGCCGCCGAAACGGCAAAGTCTAAAATCAAGAACGGAACTGCCCACAGGCAATGCCGCTCTCTACAAAGGCCGGAGCCTTTCAAATATCCGCCCTAATGCGCTTCTACGAGAGGCCAGGAGGATTTGTTGAGATAATTATACCACAATTCGTGCAAAAAGAAAAGCGGCAGACCCGAAAGCCTGCCGCTTCAATGCGTTTCGTGAGAAATCGCACCCAATTAAAATTATGATATCACATATCCAGCATTTTATCAATGCCTTTCAGCCGGTAGCCTATCGCCGTCCGGCTGTAATGCGTCTGTGCTGCAATATCCGGCAGCGGGAGCCGCTCAACGTACCGCAGTAAGGCAATCTTACGGTCAACCCTCCCAAGCGGTGCGCTCTTGATGGCGGCGGTCATCTGCTGTCGGTCAAGTCCTTGCAGCGCAGCGGGCAGCACTACACGAGCCGCCGCCACAGGCAGCACCGAGCCAGAAGGGCTGCGGCAGCTGTCCGGCGTTGCGCACCATTACGGTGACGTTACCGAGATGGTATGTTTTCGTGAGGTCACGAAAACGTCCGCAGACCATTTTCGTGGCGCAACGAAATTGCTCTTGTACGGCGTACATTTTGTTGGCGTCAACAAAATGCTCGTGTGCAGTGCTTGCCATGATATCCTCCTTACTGCTTTTGCAGCGCCGCCCTTGCGCGATCAAAGAAAAACTGAATTACCTTGCTCATGGTCTCTTCCGTGATAGCCCACGAGACCAGCCTGCCCCACTTGCTGTTGTTCAGATAGTGGCGCAGCATCTTGACGCACCACGCCTTGCGCTCTGCGCCGCGCTTGGTGCCCTGAATCTCCTTCTCAGCCTGATCAATGAGGTTGAGCACCAGCGTCTTGACCGCTGCGCCGTAGCCAAGACGGATAAGCCCCAGCACAAGCGACACAGCGCCCACAACAATGAGCACCAGCGCCAGCCACGCGGGCAGCGGGGTGAGAATGGTGTTAAGAATGGTTTCCATGTGTTACTCTCCTTTCTCTTTTTCGAGGTCTGCAATGCGGTGGTTTACCACCTTGATCTGCTCTTCCAGCACCGGCACGCGCTGGGCGAAGTTGTTGTGTGCCCGGACTTCCCGGGTCAGTTCTTCCAGCTTGGTTTCGGTCACGGCCTGCTGCTTGTCCAACTTGGCGTCCATGCTCTGGGCGGTGCGGTTATTGGAGACGATCGCGCCGATCAGGCTCAGACCGCCGGTGATGATCGCTACAATGATTGCTTCGCTCATGCACCCTCCCGGAGACGGGTCAAGCCCTTCTTTGCAATGATTTTGGTGTAGTCCTTGTAGGGCACAGATAAATCCACGCCGGAAACCTTTCCCAATATGGCGTCCACAACGCCGGGAATCTTGCCCTTGCTGGTGTACTGCCACAGGCCGAACGGCCAGCCCGGTTCAGGCTTCGTACTGCGGTAGGCAGCAAGCCAGACGTCATACTTGCGCAGCGCTGCGCCGGTCATGTACAGATTATCGCGGGCAAAATACAGCCCGGTGTACAGCATGGCGTAGAAGCCCCAGCGCTCCACCGTTCCCAGCGCGTGGGCGGCAATGTCCGTCAGGGTCTGCTTGTCCAGCGGGGCTTGCACATAGCTGTCCTCGATGTCAACCGCCACCGGCAGCTGCAACGTCTTGCCGGTCAGCACTTTTCGCAGCAGGGTAAGCTCTGCGTCTGCTTCGGTCTTGTTGGTGGCCTTGCAGTAGTAGTACACGCCGCATGGGATGCCCAGCCGCTTGCACTCGGCGTAGTTGCGGGAAAACTGCGGGTCGATGTACGGCTTGCTGGGCTTGTCTTCGGCGCTGTTGCCAAGCGCCCGCAGCATCACACCGGAAACAAGGCCGCTCGTCTTGACCTTGTCCCAGTCGATGCTGCCCTGCCAGCGGGAAACGTCCATGATAGGAAGCATTGTTATCAGTCCTTTCTATTTTTGTGGGGGTTAGTTGGCTAAAGCCCTCTTTAGTTAGTTTAAGCACTCAATAGTACAAGGAATTTGTTGATACCACACACCAAATCCGGTTACTGTAACAACACCCGTTTCGGAAATTGATACAGTTGGTGTGTTAGGGTTTGTCGATGGCTTTACATTAGAAATAATAGCAACTTTACCTTTATTTACAATAAATAATAAATAAAATGCCCCATTATCTGTCACATCAAAAATTTCCACTTTATACGCATTGCTAGACGAATAATTAGGAAGTTGAATAGTAGATGTTCCTTCTCTAGTATCAAATATGCCTTTATTTGATTTCAGTAATTGTTGAACAGTTGCTTTTTTTGTTACACCTTCACTTACATCCACAATTGGCAAAATATCATCACTTTCTGCCTTTAAAATATTTACTAATGCACTAATCTTGCTCATAAATATCCTCCTTTTTTATTTATAAAAATTTTTAATGGAATTACCAAACGCATTTACGTACGGCGTTACTCTTTCTACAATGTCAGCACCATTATCATTTGGATTTATAGTTTCTGCACCATCACACCAAATAGAGTACATAGCCCCATATGTCATATGCTCATATTCCGATTTATTATACACATCATAACATCTTAAAACATCTATTGGATCTAACAAAGCTGGACTAGCACCCTGCCATTTATCCTGAAGTATCCAATAGAAATTCGCACTTGCGTTAATAACTTTATATTTTGCTTTTTGTATTTTATTTCCACCGACATTATTTTCATCATTCCAAGGCTTCCATACAAGAACCTCCGCATCTTTATTTATATGGTATAAATAATCGTTTTGATATAATACCACTTCATTGAATATTCTAGGGGTTAGTCCAAGGTTTTTTACAATATCAATCAATTCGTTGGCATATGTTGAAACGATTTTAAAATCTCCACGTTCATAAAACTCTTGAAAACCTTTTCCGTCATCTCCAATTTCATCATATCCTACATTAAAGAAGTTACATCCTCTACTTGAAAAATATTTACAATATTTTATCAATAAAGCCTTACCAAATTTACGAGCAGTATCGTTTGTTATATCTAAAGTATTAGTTTCTTTATACTTAAACTGTGGGAACGACTTTAATATTTGACCCATGTGACCCGGAATATCAAATGATGGTACAATATCAATTCCTAAAGAAAACGCATAATCAATAATTTTATCCATATCAGATTGTGTATAATACTTTGTTGGATTTTCTCCACCTCCAGCACAATCACTTAAATCATACGATGCACCATCAACGTCATAGAATATCATATCATCAAGTGCAAAACGAAAACCAATATCTTCGGAAAAATGTAATCCAAACTGATTGAATCCGTTTTTCTTTGCTAAAAATATTAAATATTTAATATTTTCTAGTGAAAAATATTTTCTAGCACAATCTAAAAATAAAATCCAGTATGGCGGTTTTACTTCGACAGAAGAATACTCACATCCATTAGCGCTATAAACATAATCAATAAGGCTGTTATTATTTTCATCAAATAGGTTTTCTCCATTTTCTTCCGTGAGAATGGTTTCTTTTTTGCTTAAAATGGATTTTATTATATTATTGTTATTAGCTATCCTGTCATTATACCCTTTAAAATACCCATTAAACACAATATTGTTTTTCTTCTGGTCAACTAAATCTCCCTTTATCTGACTTTCCACCCCCTTTGCTCTTTCTGCTTCTGCATTAACCGCCTCTCCCACCTTCGCCGCATCCGCAGCCTTGCCGGAGACGGAGAGGGTGGGGTCGATGGCGTCTTTAAGGTTTTCCCATGCCTGAATCGCCTGCGTCCAGTCCGCATTAGTGACCTGCGTAATGTAGAAGAAGCTCTGGATCTCCGCAGTGCTGTCGTAGCGGTCGTTTTTGCAGTCGCACTCGATAGGCCAGCTCTTGAGCATATAGCCTTTTCCGGTCGTTACGCAGAGCACGATGCTCACATGGCCCGGCACCTGCAGCGCCTGACGCGTGATCTCGCAGGTGACAACGTTGCCGGACACGGCACAGGCCGCCCGCTTGCCGGCACCGTCGTTGATGGTGTCGTACCAGCCCTGATTCTGGGGGCCGAAGCCGCGGTACATGATGCTGTAGGTCGCTCCTTCAGGCGCAGTATACGCCTTGCCATTTTCGTACAGCGTCGCCTGAAAGAAACGGCTCTGGCTGTCGTTCTCCACCGCGCTGATGTGCTGCGGCAAGCCGGGGTTATCAAAGTCGATCCTGATTTTCTGCATTTGTTTCCTCGCTTTCCTCCGGCAGCGGGTCAAAAGTTAACTTCTGCCCGTCCCAGATATAGTCGTTGCCGCCGTTGCTGTTGGCCGGAAAGTCTTCAAAAAGCAGCTGATCTTGCGGCAGCGTTTTGGGAATGACGCTTTTCAGTGTCCAGCCGCCGTTTTTGATGCGCCCGTCCGGGCACACGGTGCACTGGTATAAGTAATCACCTTTTCCCATAATAGCCCTCCTTACAAAAAGCCAATAATTTCCTGCGGTACGCACACGGCGTTGTTGGTTTCCCACCCATCAAAGCCGGGGCTTTGCAAACTAAACGTTCCGGTATAAACCGTAGGCACTATGCTTGGGTTAGAGGTAATTGTATATTTTGACGTGCGTTCTTTTCCGGGGCCAAACTTAATACCATTTTGATAAGCCGTCACATTTCGAAAGTGTGGTGTATTCCACGCATACATAAGTGTGTAAGTCATTCCGTTGACAGGTATAATGCTGGATACTCTACCGCCGCTGCCGCCGCCTGCAAACCATGTGGCTCCTTTTGTGCTTTCGTAAGTGATCAGGATAGCGGAGTAACCGGTAAGGTCCACCTCGTAGGTTTGTTCCTCAAAGCTTTTGAGCGGTTCACCAGTGTCTTTGTTGTACAAGATGCGGATAGACTTCTTGTTTTTGATGCCGTTAAATTCAAGCCCATCTTCGTTGATCGTATAGTTATAGCTCCCGGGGCCAAACTGGATGCCGCCGTCGTCCGTTTCGCCAATGTAGTCGGTAGCCACACGGCTTGCGTCAACAGCACGGTCATTTGTGGTGCTCATGCGGTTGCGGTCTTTCACGGTGGTTCTTGCAAGCTTTTCGCTTGCCTTGCCGACGTAGATCGAAGCATACCGGTCGTGCACTACGTCATAATCTGTTTTTGTTAATCTTGCCAGTGCATTCACGCCAAGGCGCAGATAACGCACTTCCACCGTATCGCCGCGCAGGATGATCTTGTTCTTCTGGTCCTTGTACTCTACAGTCTTTTCCAGCTGCACATAGCTCACGGTCAGGCTGGGCTCTATCTTGCCGATCTGGTTCTTGGACAAAAAATCAGCAGTCGCCTTTCGCATACTGGCATCAGAGGGTGCTTTCTGGAAGTAGCTGGTCAAGTCCAGCGGGTAGATTTTCTGGTATCCTTCAATTTCAGACGCTTTTATCGGGTCCAGCGCATAAAACTTGCCCTTCTGCGCGTTTGCCCAGTACGGATAGACGTGCGTGTATACGTTGTCGATGTTCTTTTCCTGTGTGACGTCCACCAGATTCAGGCCGTATGCAATAACAGCGCCCCGGTTTACCTCTTCTTTGAGCCGCAGCGTGCACTTTAAGCCGTCAAACTCCCAGTAACCAAGGTATGTGTCTGCAATGCTGCTGCCGTTGTTGGAGAGCATCGCAGCCCGCACGGTCATGGGCTTTGTGATGGAAAAAGCTTTCTCGTTGTCATATTCTGCCGAAATCTCAAATTTGCAGTCACCCACAATATTTTCATTCAGCTTCTGGATCGTCTCTTTAAGCGTTTTTGCCGAGAACGGCTTTACAATGCAATTGCCAAGGTCATACGAGATATGGTGCGCCGAAACCTGAAACCGTCCATTCATCGGGCGGCTGATGCGGTAAATGCGGAACAGCTGCCGGTTTTCGTAGCTGGAAGGCCGTGCGCTGATGATGCGCCGCTCCAAAAGCTCTTCCGCATGGATGCCGGTCACCGGGTACTGTAAGGTCAGGTCATACGTTCCGTTTTCCTCGCAGCTGACGGTGCACTCCATCGCATCCGAAAGCGTCCCAAAGCCGTAGTTTTCTGCTGAAAGAACAGTTTCATCGTGTAAAACAGGTTTCATAACGTCCACCACCTTGGCATGATCTTTACGGTCTGGATGCCGCCGCTCCACTGGATAAGGTTTTCACCAGCCGCCAGCTCCGGCCAGATGCCGCCGGTCACCGGGTTTGCGTTGGTGCCGTCCTCCAGCCATGCGTTCCACGTTTCTGCATCGCAGCACACAGTCTTTTCGGCAGGCGGCTTCATGCCGAAGGCCTTCCCGTTTACTGTCAGCTTGCCTTCTTCGCCGTTTCCGGTCACCTCAAAATAGGGGAGCGCCACCTGATCCAGCGGGTTCAGCAGCACCTGACCGTTTGTCATCTCCTGCAGCTCCTGCCCGGAGCGCAAAAAATGCCGGGGGTCACAGTCAAACTCCACCGTAAACCGACCGTATTTGTCCAGAATATTGCTGGTATCGCCCATCTTTGCAATGCCGCGATAAAAATACTCCGGGTCGTATCCGTCGGAGAGGGGATACGCACCCGGAGTACCGCATAGCCACGCCTTGATGCTGCGCAGCTGTTCCGGGGTAGGGTTTCTGCCGTGGAAATACAGCTGATACGATACTGTGATGTTTTCGTACTGTCCCTGATCCCCGTGCAGCTTGCCGTTTCGGCCTGCAACCTCGTAATCCTCATATTTGCGGTTCGGGGTCGGGATGCTGGGCTTGTGCTCGATATGGCAGCAGTACTCGGTGCTGCTGTGCCCGTTAAAATACAGGTACTTCTCCACTGGCTGCCGCCTCCTCGTTGATCATCTGTGTAAGTCGTGTAATGGTGTACTGGGCAAAGCGTTCCTCGTCCATGCCCTCAGAAGGGTACACGTTTACGTTGATGCCGCCCATGCTCACCGTGCGGGAGTTGGTAGCCACCTGTGCAAAGCCGTTTGCGCTGCCCACATCGTACTGCAGCTGCATTTTCAGCTTTCCGCCGAGGTCTGCGGCAGCCTCCTGTAGCAAGTAGGCGTTGTCGCGGATGCCGTCTGCCATGCCTTGGATCATATCCGGCATCCACTTTTCGTACTCCCGCAAAGGTCCTTCGTCTGGTCGCGAAAAATGCAAAAATCCCTTTATAATGCCGCCGATCCACGAAACGGCCTTCGCGATAATGCCGCCACCGCTCGTAATTCCGCTGGCAAGTCCCGATACAAGATCCGCGCCCCAGCTTCCAGCCTGCGTGCTGATAGACGTTCCCAACAGCTTGCCAACAATCCCGATAACGCCGCCGGCAACTGCGCCTTGCCAGCTTCCGGTCAGCTGAAATCCTTGTGCAGCGCCAGTCAGTCCGCCAACAAGCGTGCCAACAACATCAATGTTGTCCCAAAAGCTGTCACTTGCACGGTAGCCCTGTGCCAGATCGCTGAACCACTGCCCCAGAGGGCTTTTTGTCAGGCTGCTTGCAATCTTTTCCAGCCCGCCAAGCTTGGTATCCAGATCTAGCACAAACTTAGAGAAGCCGCCCAAAACGCCCTCAGAGTATTTGATACTGGTGTTTAGGTCGGAAACCTTCTCGTTGACGTCCGTTACAATGCCGTTGGTATAGGTGGTGGTGCGCTCTACGGTCTGCTCCTGACCCTCCACAATGCGTTTATAGCAGTCTGTTACCACCTTTGTGGCAGACACAACAGTATCTTCCAGCTCGCCGGTCTCTGCGTTGAGCACTTTCTTGGTTTCGGTAGAGGTCTGGGCAGTCCGGCTGACGTAGCCAATGGCTTCGTCTATCTCTGCCTGCGCCGCCGTCAGGGTCTCCGCGCGGGTATGGACGGATTTTTTGGCAACCTCGTCTGCAAGGGAACTGGTCACCTTTTCAGAGGTCACAACGCCGTTGGTCAGGGTCTGCACCCGCTTGAACTGCGTTTCAACGCCGTCTACCATTTCCGTCCAGCTGTCCGTGATGGTCTGGACAGTTTCGGTCGTGGTGCCCTTCAGCTTCTTGGTCGTGCCATCATAGACATTGTAGGTGTTGTCTGCGGTTTCCACTGTCCGGCTGATCGCACCCACGATGTCTTCCGAGCCCTGTAACAGCTGCTTGGAGGTGTTTATAACAGATTTCGCCAGCTTTTTGGTGTCCTGAGCGGCCTTTTTGGCGGAACTTTTTTTGCTGGAATTGCCGCCAGAGCTGCCACCACCGCTGCCAGAGCCATCATACTGCGGCACAACGGTTTCGGGTTCCGTATTTTGCTTCTTTTGACGGCCTGCTCCTCCACCGGAGGTTTTGCCGCCGCCCATACCGCTAAAGCTTGCGGTTTTCATGCCGTTGATGAAACCTTTGACAATACCGCTGGAAATATTCCAGCCAACTTCGAGCCAGTTTGTGGTTAAAATGCCGTTTTTTGCTTTAGAGCCAAGCGTTTTTGCAGCATCAAACATATCCTGCCCAAGGCTGAGCACGCCGCGCACCATTTCGCCAGTCAGTTCAGCACCGGATGCAAGGATATCCGGGATTTTTTCAGCTACTCCGCCGATAAAGCTGCCGGTGATGGTCACAGCGCTTTCCAGCAGCTTTGGGGCGTTCTGCACAACACCGGACGCAAGGTTTTGGGCGATATCGAGCCCGGTATCCAGCACGCCGTCCATATTGTTGACGGCGTAATCGGTAAAACTGTCGATAGCTTCGCCCGCCAGCACGCCGCCGGTCTCCACCATGCTTGCAATGCCGCCGGTATGCAGAGAATCTGTCAGTTCCTGCACCCATCCAGTGGCAACGTTGACAAACTCTCCCTCGGTAGACGCAAGTCCTTCCGTCAGTGCACCTGCAAGCTGGGTGGCGTTATCTTTCAGGGTGGAAATCCGACCGTCCAGCGTCTGGCTCTGGGTCTCCATAGCGCCGAAATATCGCCCGCCCTCTTCAGACGCCGACAAAAGCGCGCTGGTCAGCAAGTCGTAGCTGATCGACATCTTCTGCACATCCGCTGTGGACTTCCCGGTATAATCGGCAAGGATGCCGTACACATCAATGCCGGCATAGGCAAACTGCTTGATATCGGCGCTGGTCGCCTTGCCCGCGTTTTTGATCTGCTGCAGGTTTTGTGCCATGCGGCTTAATTCGTCATTGCCGCCGCCGGTCGCTTTTACGGCATCACCCAGCGCCATGATTATATTGCGCGCAGATTTTGCATCCTCGCCGGTGGAAATAAGGTACTGGTTTGCCTTTACAAGCCCCGCGGTATCAAAAGGGGTTTTGGCAGCGTCCTGTTTTATTTGTGCAAGCGCAGATTCCGCTTTGTCTGCGCTGCCCAGCATATTTGTGAACGCAACCGTGTACTGCTCCATCTGGGAGTTGTAGTCAACGCCGGTGCTGATCGCAGCTTTTCCGGCATCAACAACCGCAGAGCCCACTTTTTCCAGTGCGGTGGCAACAAGATTTCCTTTTGTGACCGCACTTGCTATACCGTCAAAAATCCCGGCTTGGTTTGCATTTCCAAAATTCTGGACGCTTTCCGTTGCATCATCTGTTTTAGACGCAAACTCACCAAGTCCGTTTTCGGCATCGCGCAGGCGGCTCTTTAAGGTTTCCAACTCCGCATTCGTCTTATAGACCGCAGTTCGGTAAGCCGACGCCTGTGTGCTTGCATCGCCATGTTTTTCAATGGTTTTCTCCAGCATACTTTTCTGGGCAGTCAGGGCGTCCGTCTGTGCAGCGATCTGCTTGCGCAGCACCGCCGCCACCGAGGATGCACGCTGCTCTGCGGAGGTGTTCTCGTCCATAGACGCCGTGACGGATTTCAGCTCAGCGGCATACTCTTTCTGCCGGGCAATGATGTTTTGCATCTGCTGCCGGTATTCTTTTTCGCCCTCAACGCTTATTTTGGGGCCAATGTCCGTTTTTGCCATGCGTTCACCTCCTTACCGTATTTTTTCCAGATCGTCCACGCTGGCGTAGAGTTTCTGGTTTGCACCGTTTTCTATCTGCATACACGCCATATAATCCAGCATACGGCCCACGGGGCACGAATGCACCTGATGCTCATTCATGCCCAGTTTGCTGCCGTAAAACAAGAACCATGCTTCGTTAAGCTGTATCACATGGCGCTTTCCGCGTTTTTTGCGCTTTTGTCCGGTTCAGCCTCCACCTCGCGGCCAGATCCGCGCGCAATTGCGGTAACGCAGTCGTTCCACAGTGCGCGGCACTCTGCCCACGTCATGCTCTTTTCCAGCTCTGCAGCAGCGGGGAAGTCCGGCAGGCTCTGCGCCATGTCCTGAAACTCCTTGTCGTTGGATGTTGCCGCCATCTCCCGCACATAGTCCCGGCCAGCATCCGCAAGCACGGGTGCAATGGTCAGTGCCGCCTTTGCAAGGTCGGCAACGCGGCCAGTTTTGGCGGCTTCCTTGGCAACGCAAAAAATATTGTCCACCGAGCCGTATGCGCCCTCCAGCACGGAAAGCGCCTTGATGGTCATGCACATGGGGTACTCATCGTCCTTGACGTGTGCAAATACGATGTACTTGTCCTCGATCATGCTGCACCTCCCAGTGCCTTCTTGATGAACGCAACCGCTGCCGCCTCGGTGTCAAACTCCTTCTTGGGGATGATCTTCCACCGGTTCATGGCGCTGTCGTCACGCATGATAGAAAAGTCCAGATCCTGGGTCTGCCAGTCGATCTGCTCGCCCTGCGTTTCGGCATCGTCCTTGGGCACCTTGAAGCGGATCTTGCACAGGACGATCGCCTTCCACATGCTCTTGCCGTCCTTCTGCACCTTCTTGACTGCACCCAGCCCCAGATAAGGCGGCTCCATGGATGCGCCATACTCGTAGGTCTCCACCGCGGTGCCCTCGTCCGGCGTTACGGAGTTGCCGGCCTTCAGGCCCATGATGAAGGCTTCTTCCTCTGCGGTCAGGCCGTCCACGGTGCAGGTGCCGCTGCCATCGGTAAAGGCAGAGCCGGTCTCGGTCTCTGCCAACCGGTCATCGGCGTAAAACTTGTTGTCATCGCTGGTGGAAATATCGGTGCTCATGCTCACCGAGCGCCCCAGCTTGCGCACGCCGCTGTAGGACACAACGCCGCTATCAGAAGCGTAAGTGGCGATATGCACGTTGGAAAAACCAGTAGTTACCATGTGTTTTCTCCTTTCATACAAAAAAGCAGGGTGTCCACTGTGGACACCCTGCGCAGGTTATTTGTCGATCGTTTCTTTTATCTTTTTTTCAACAGCCTGCCCCATGGCTGCCTCCGTTTCTTTCCGCCCTTTTCGGACGGAAGGAGCAACAAACGGAGTTGCCACCCAAACGCTTGTGCCGCCTTCTACGCAGCGGGCAATCAGCGCATTTGGCTGTCCTTTCGGATGCCCTTTGGTCTGGATGCTGTTGTATCCGTTGAAGCCAAGCTTTGTGTTCCACGCATAGTTTTCGTGGCTGAATTTTGCAATGCCGAATCCTTTTTTCAGGTCATCGGCCTGCTGCTGGCTCAATCCGTTCATAGGCGGCCCATTGGGGTGGGCATAATACTGCTCCTGCCCGGACGGCAGGCTGTGAATGGGAATCGTGTCAACGGCAGCTTTGATTTTGTCACCCATGACTTTTGCACCAGCATAAACGCCGGCTTTGCATACGTCATCGGTGCTTTGGTTCAGCTTCTGAAGCTCTTTCATGTAAGCATCCAGCCCTTTTGCTTCGATCCTAGCCACAGCCGAACACCTCCCACCGCCAGCGGTAATGCCAGATTTTTGTATCAGCTTCATACATGGGCTGAAGCGTTTCCCACGCGATGTGCTCAGAAGCGTCAAACGATTTTTCCAGCGCATCGCACCATGGGTCGAACTCCATCGTGGTAAACAGGTCTGTCGTGCCGATCATGGCACGCTCGATGTGCTTGCCGTCCGCAATGAGGTCGTCCGGTGCTTCTTCCTGCCAGACGAAATACCGCTTAGACTTCATCCGCCCGCCGTGGCTCACGCTGTCCGTAACAGCTGTGTGGGCAGCAATGATGCACTCATACCATGTCATCCGCGGTGCCCTCCTGTAAGCTGTTATCAAAATCATGCTCTACGGCACGCAGCGCCAGATCCAGCGCAGGCGGCCAGCTTCGGACGGCCTGTACCGTGTCAATGCGGTAGTGTCTGCCGTCCTCGGTCTGGGCTTCGTCCTGACTGGAAATTGCAATGCTTTGCGGTGCCGGCACGCGGATCACCCGGACAATCTCCGCCTGATTCTGGCGGCTCAGGTACAGCCGGTTGATGCCAAGGCGCTGCTCCTCGTACCGCAGGGTGCACTTCGCCGTACACTCCACAACAGGGGAGTGCCCGACCGGTGCGGCGTCCCGGGTAGAAAATGTCTGTACGACCCCGCTGTTGAAGGTCTGGCTGATCTCCGTGTCAGGGCGGGTCGGGCTTTTGCGCATTTTCTGCAAAACTAGTCACCAGCCTTTCGTTTCTCGCCGCAAGCAGCAGATGCAGATAATTGTGCTCAAAAATATCTGCTGCGCCGTCGCGGGTGTAGCGCACATAGTCCATCAGCAGCGCGCGGGCAAGCCCGGGCGCCGCGTAGTCCTGCTCTGTGCCGATCTTACTATCCAGATAAAGCATACCGGCCACGGCGATGCCCCAGATTTTTTTATCCAGTGCATCATCGGACCATGTGATATCAAGATAGTTTTTGATGTCCGGAAGCAGCGTCTCCCGCTGCTCGTCCCACTTGCTGGTCATGGTCAGGACTTGGTGACCGTGACGGTGTAGGTCTTGACGGTCTCACCGTCCGCAGCGGTCACGGTAATGGTCACGGTGTTGCTGCCCTCGCTCCAGGTCGCAGGCTTGCCGTTCTCGATCTCCTTGCCGCCCACTTCCACCTTGACCTTGGCGCCGGCGTTGGCAGGGGTGGCGGTGATGGTGTTAGAGGCCGCAGTGGTGGTTGCCGTATAGGTCACATTGCTGGAAGTGAAGCCCGGGGTCAGGTTCAGGTTGCCCAGCTTCAGGGCGCTCAGGGTTGCATCAGTGGATGCAGCAGGCGCGGGAACGGTAGTCACACGGTAGGTCATAGGCTGCAGGCCGGAAATGTCCAGATTCAGGAAAGCGTTGTTGTCCACCGGGAAGCCGTTGGCATACAGCTTGATCAGATAGACGCGCTCGTCCTCGAGGAAGTGGTAATCGTCGCTGTACTCGATGCGGCCATTCTTGTTCATGCCGACCGGCGCAAAGTACAGGTGGCCGATGCCGAACACGGCCTGACCACGCGGCAGCGCTGCGGTCTTGATGACGGCCAGGGGAACAGGGAAGATGTCGTTGCGGTAGGTGCCATCCGGGGCGCGCACGGTGGTTGCGGGCATCACACGCAGGTAGTAGTCCTGCGGGTTGACCAGCAGGATCAGGTCATCGGGGTCACGGTCTTTGCCGTTGGCAGTCTTGCCCAGCATGGAGATCAGGTTGCCCATGGTGGCAGGCTCGAAATCGTTGACCTTCACCTTTGCCTTTTCCGGGTAGGTCTTGCCGCCGATCACAGCAACGTCATCGCTCACATCGCGCACCATGCCAATGGGCTGATCGTTGCCGTCGCCCATGACGATGCCCTCTTCCAGACCGTTTGCCAGAGCTTCCGCCAGAATAGCGCGGATGTAGCGGTCCAGCCACTCGGGGCCCAGATCCAGCTGCGCCTTGCAGACCGGAATGAACGCAGACAGCTTGTACAGACCTGCGTCCACTTCCTTGAAGCCGGAGGTCAGCTCCTCCACGATCTTAGCGCACAGCTTGCCCCACTTGGCCTTGTGGATGCCGTCGGTGTTCAGCATCATGCGGATAGCGCCGCCGGTGGGGGTAAACTGGATCTTGCTCAGCAGCGGGTGCTTGGATGCCAGATCTTCCATCACGCGGCTGATGACCGTCTGAGGAAACACAACGGTCACGTTCTCCAGCGCCTGCTTGGGGTTATCAGCGCGCATGGCCTTCTCCACGGCTTGATAGTACTCGCGCTCGTCGTTGGTCAGCTGGCGAACGCCGCGGGCATACAGGACGGAATTGTCCAGCTCCTGCTTCATGCCGTCCAGCTGCTGCTGGTACTCCTCGCGGTTGATGTCGCCCACGGTCTGGAACATCTGCAGGAAGGTGTCAGTCACAGCATTCTCGTCGTTGCTCTTGTAAGCATCGTGCAGCTTCTGGCGCAGATCGTTCAGCTTCTGATTGTTCTTGTACAGTTCAGAAAGATTCATGTTGATTTCTCCTTTTTGGTATTTAAAAAGCAGCACCTCACAAAAGAAGTGCTGCTTTACGGCTTATTTCAGATATTGCAAAGCATCTGCATCAGGCTGAGCTTTGCAGGCGGTTCTTTGGGATGCGGTTCAGCGGGCGGCGTCTCGTCCTTATGCGGCACCATGAGCTGCTGCACGATCAGGCCGCGCACGCTCTGGGAAACGCCGGACGCATCGCCCGCTTTGCGGATGCTTGTTGCAATGCCTTTTTCCAGCATAGCGGCAGGGGAGTACCACGCCTTGCTGTTTACAAGGTCGCGAGCTGCCTGTTCCTCCATGCCGGCGTTCGTGAATGCGCCCAGCCCGATTTCGGTCAGCTGGTCCAGCGCGTCTGCCGCGCTGCGCAGATCCTCTGCATAACCGGCTGCAAGCTGGCTTGCCGGGTGGAAATAGAAAGCGCTCACATTGCTGGCGATACGCTCCTGACCAGCCAGAAACGGATAAATGGCAGCACTGGCAACAAAACCGTCTGCATAGGACGTGACCCGTGCACGGCTGCCCTGCAGCGCGTTGTAGATCGCCCATCCTTCGGAAACGTTGCCGCCAAAGCTGTCGATATGCAGATTGATCTCGGCTGCATCAGGGGTTTTCTTCAGCTGCTGGACAAGACTGTACGCGCTGGTTTCCTGACTGTCTTCATAGGCGTATCTTACGATATCGCCAAAGATATAGATATCCGTCTGCTCGCCAAACTGCTGGATATCAAAATAGGGTTTCGGCATATTATTCCTCCTTCGGTTTGCCTTCCGTGGCTGCATCCCTTGCAACGGTTTCCACGGTAGCAATATTTTTGGTCATCCAGTGGATGTTAGCCCATTCATCAGGCAGCGGTGCGCCGCCGGTGGCTTCGCGCAGCTCGTTGATGCTGTACGCGGCACTCTCTACGATCTTTTCAATGTTCGCTGCGTTGGAGAACATATCAAAGTGCTGGATGGTGGAGGTGTCCGCATATACGCGGTCTCCGCGCAACCAATCCGTCTTGGGAATCAGCTTCCGACTGAATTCCTTGCTGATCTGTGCTGCCAGCGGGTCGATGCCGGTGGTCAGCCAGTGGGTGATAATGTCGTTGATGCCCGCTACATCGCCCTGCACAAGCACGGGCGGGATGCCAAGCCCGCGTGCAGTAAAAGAGAAAATGTCATCAAAAAGCGCTTTGATGTCCCGCGTATCTTTGGCCCCGGCGCCATTGTTCATCAGCTGGAACTCGTAGCCGTCAAATTCCGGCAAAATGCCGGTGCCGGATTCCAGAAACGGTTTATAGCTGCTTTCCAGCATGGCAGAAAATTTTTGCTCAAAATCGTCCTGACCGTTGGCAACCTGTGTGACGTGCACCTTCATGTGCTGTCCGTTGTTCCAGACGTTGCTCTTGATGCTGGACTGCACCAGATTCTTGTAGCTTTCATACAGTGCATCCACAACTTTTTTTGCGTCATCGTTGTTCAGGGTCAGGTGCAGCACCTCGCGCTCTTTCAGGTCGCGGGTATACGACTGCTGCCCGACCTGTATCTGGCGGTATACATTTTCCTGTGTGGGGATGTATTCGGGCTTCGTCCAGCTGTCTGCCACCACAAGCTCAACGCTCCCGCTGCGAGGAATCGGAACAACAAGCGCTTCGTTTTTGGCATACAACTTGTAGATCACTTTTTTCCAGAAGGCGGTGCTGTTTTCGTTGACGTTCGGCTCTACGTTCAGCAGATAGTAATAATCCGATTTGACCGGCTTCCCGCGTTCAAACGTCTTGAACTCGCAGTTTGCGATCGCATTCGCGATCAGGTTTACGCAGCAGTTGAATGCAAGGTCGCGCAGTTGGTATTCCTGCCAGTAGCCAAGCATTTCGCAGGTCAGGTCATCGCCGTTCAGCAGAAAATCATGTGCGGTGATCTTCTGCTCGGGCGGCGAAAACCCGAAAAACTGTTTGATTTTCTCAGAAAAAGACATTGTTTTTCTCCTTCCGGCAAGTTACCGGCAAGTTACCAGCAAAATGCTCCGATCTTTGGCAGCTGCACCTGACCGGTGCCCAGATCACTTTCCACCGTCATGGCTGCCGCCAGTGCCATGAATGGGTCTGTTTTTCGGCTTTTTCCCTCAATTTTGGCATAGATGAAGTTTCCGGTATCCACGCCCTGACTTCGGCTGCTGCGCACGCGCTTGGTGTTGTTGACCGCCCAGCGCAGATGCGGCACATCTCCCCAAGTAAACAATTTGCGGTTAAAGCAATCCTGTATTACCGGGTCAACCTGCATAATGTCGCTTGGACGCACCAGTTTTACCCGGTTTTTATCCTTTGCGTCAAAGCCGATGCTTTGCAGCGCTTCTGCCATCATGGTGTAGCGGAAATGGTCAAGTGCCACTTTTTTTACGGTGTATTTCCGTCCGGCCTCCCGGATGAAATCTGTCAGAAGGTATGGCGAGATGCTCACATCGTCCACATAGGTGCAGTCTCCGTTTTCGCACCACGTCCGCCACGGGGCTTTCACCCGGGGCAGGGTCTTGCTGTTTGCGCAGATCCATGCGTGATTGATATCATAGCGTTGGTCTCCTTTGCGGAAATGCAGGTCTACTGCCGCCCAGTCGTCTAATTCTGCATAGTCGATGCCTACAGTGCAGCTCCAGCCAGCCATATCCGGCAGGGGGCGGTTTGTTACTCTGATATTTTCGTAGTCGGTAACAGAAATTTCCTTCGCGCCGTCCCGGATGCCCATGCGTTTTGTGATAAAATCGCCGTTCTGCTCCGGGCGCTCTTTCCAGTCGCGGTATTCATCGTGGATCTCCTGCATCAGATGTGGAAGATAGGGCAGGGAAGGGTTTGCCATGCACCAGTTTTCCGGGTCGTGCACCTCGTCCTTTGTGTTCAGGCAGCAGATGAACGGCAGAAAGCCCTCATCCGGTTCGCCCTCAAACAAAATGCGCCGACCTCTGGCAAGGTAATCGTCCAAAGGACCGTCCGATACATCGCCGTTGGATGTAAAAAAGCCAACGCGAGGCTCTGCAACCTTGCCTTGGCCGGTGATAAACACTTTGATGTTGTCGTAATTCTGGTACTGATGCACTTCGTTGAAGATGACCGCACCGGAACGCATACCATCGCGCCCCTTGGGGTTATTAGTACGGCCTTTTACCTCGCCCAGATTCTTGCGCCCTTGCAGCACCTCTTTTGTGTGATAGTAAAACCGCGAAAGCTTGGCTTCCCACTTTGGGCTTTCCAGTGCTTCCACGATATCCTTCACGGGGGTCACAGCCTGCTCCTCGTTGTTGGCGCAGATATCCACGTTGTAGTGCGGCACCGGGTTGTATGGGCTGATGAGCGCCGCCGAGGAAATGGCAATCACGCCATCCTTGCCAGCGCCACGCCCAACCATGGCAAACAACGTCTTGAACCGGGGGCTTCCGTCTCTGCGATAGGTGCACAGCCAAAGACCCAGTGCGAAAGTCTGCCATGGAAAAAGGCGGTCATAAGGAAAATACCGGGCGATGCCAAAATATTTCCGCATACGCTCGGTATCTACATAAATATCTTCAGTTGCAAAAACGCGCCGGATCAGTGCAACAAGGGCGTGCTGCTCCTTGCAAGCACGCGGAGCATTGTTCTCCACCTGCTCAATGTACTCCAGGATCTCCGGGGGAATGTTACAAATCATTGTCCTCGTCGGGCTTTACCGCCTTAAACTTGAACGTCTGCACTACCCGCAGCAGCGTTGATACGGTGGAGTTGGCTGCGCTGGCAGTCTGGTTATAGACCTGAATAGAAGGGTTTGCTGCTTCAATCTCCGCGCCGCGCGGGGTGGTCTTTACCACGGTAAGGCCGCGTTTGTTCATGTCATCTTGCGCCTGATCCAGAAGGTCCAGCTGCGTGACATATCTGTCCAGCGTGGAGCGATACAAAAAGTTTGTGTCGCAGTTGGCTTCTTTTGCGGCCTGCTCGATCTCCGCCAGCTCCGTCCGGTATTTTTCGCTGGCGGTGGCCGGTGTTTTCTTTTTACCCATCACGATCTCCGTTTCGTCCTTATTTGTGCAATTTGTATACCATCCTCGCGCGTGTGCGTGCGCGCAAGCCTAGCTCGACGATCAGGGGACACCCCGAATAAGGGCCCGACCCACTCACCCCGTTTTTTCGGAAGGGGGGTGTGCTGGTCAGTCCCAGCGCTCGCGGGTCAACGGCGCGCCGCCGCTGCATTTCCGCAGCCGCTCCGGGTGGCACACAGTCTCGTGGCAGTCCTTGCATACGCTGATAAGGTTGCGCTGCCGGTTGCCGTCTGCATCCGTGTACCAGATATCCAGCGCCAGTTTTGGTGCGCGGCGCACATGGTTGACATGGTGCACCAGCTCTGCCTGCCGGTATCGCCCGCGCTCCTTGCACAGCTGGCACTCATGCTTGTCCATGTCCAGCACCTTGTGCGATAGCCGCACCCACTGCGAGGAACAATAGAACGGATGCACATCACCGGACGCTATCAAAGCGCAGAGCCATTTGTAAAACTTATCGGTCATTATTCCAAACTGATTTTCCCACTCATTAAATCTGGAATCATCGCGTCTCGAAGTTCAGCAAGAAGATTGTTTTCTTCCTGATTTAAATAAAAAATGTGTTGTCTCCACATAGGAATCAAAATTGAAAAGATTGAAGAGAGAATTTCTTTATCATTCGCTTCAAATTTAATTTCGTTTTTGTTTTTTGACAATGTAATGTAAGGCTTTGATATATACTCTCCGCCCAAAATGCGAAACGTTTGATTTAAGTTTTCAGAGACTGTTGCTTTTTCAAGCTCCGCAATTTCATACAGCCCCAGCTGTTTTGCAAGAGATTCGTTAATTGTTAGCTTTATAGCTGATCGTTCACGGCTAACACGGTTGATGTCTGCCATGATATCACTATAATTTCGATGCAAGATTTCAGTGGAAGGAAGCGGAATATATCTGCTTGGAATCCAGTTCCATTGATTTTCTGAGACATCTTCTAAATTTTTTTTCGTTGAAAAACCGGGGCATTCTGTGGGACTGGCTTTAAGCTGGTTTATTATATCATCCGAAAGAGCATTGACTTCTTTTTTATATGTTCGATTTTGATGGCTTGCTCCACCAAATTGCCCATTCTGAAGCCGTTCCTCTTTGTGACCTCTTTTCCGTGCGTCATAAAAATCTATGCTTTCAGAATCTTTCGCGAACAGTAAAACGCAGGTCGGAATGCTTGTGGATTCAAACATTCCGTCTGGAAGCGTTATTATTTTTTTAATCAAACGATTTTGAGTTGCCCATCTTCTTTGTTCAACTTCATTATCTTTTGACAAAAAACCGCAGGGAAGTACGAATGCACATTTTCCAAAGTCTGAGAGCCTATTCAACGCGGTTAAAACAAATGCCCAGTTTGCATTTGCTTCTGGCGGAATTTCGCATTTCTGAAATCTTGAATCAGCAAAAAGTGGAGGAGGTGGTTCCCATTTGATATTGTATGGAGGGTTAGATATGATTTCGTCCGCTTCAATTTCCGGCGGTGCGGTCATTGACGTTATTTCTGAAAATCGTTTCCCTTTTGTTAACTTGTAACATTCAAAAAATTCTAACGTTAATGAATTTCTGCATATTGCGTATCCTTCCATGTTTCGGACAGCCATATTAAAAAGCAAAATTGGAAAAACTCTTTTATCCAATTCTTCGCAGATGAAGATTTTGTTTTTATTTAAAGTCCACTTTGAAATCGTTAATGCTCCAGAACCTGCACACAAATCATAGCAAACCAATCCGCTTGTTTCTGTTAGCGCGCTGAGCAAACGTGCAATGCTTTTAGGTGTGTAGTCTTGGCATTTTTCTTTTCTATCAGCATGATAATATTGCCAGATTTTCTGGAGGTTGTCAGTCTCCAAATCTCCATCTACCAGTTCTACATATTGAGAAAAAATCTTTTCTCTTGTGTTAGAATCGCTTAGTACAGCGGATATTTTTCCGCTGAAATTTTCTATGTCGGTTTCTAAGATTGAAAGAAATTTGTTTTTAAGTTCAAGCAATTCCATTTAAAATTTCTCCAATCCAGTATTGCTTTGTGTTTTGTATAAAAAATCATGACGCTTACTCCAAAAACCAAAAAATTTAATCTAAAAATTAAAGCTATTACAGCTCAACGCATAATATAAGCAGCACTTCCAGCATACATTCAGTTTCTCGGACAACGTAAACGGGTAGAGTGCTGCTGCATCCGGTACTTTCGCCGCCAGATGCCCGGCTATATTGCAGACGCCTAAGAACTGCAATCTGGCATTCCCGGCAGGGACTGAGCCTGCAGCCTCTGGTTTTGGAGACCAGCGCTCTACCGATTGAGCTACGGGAACATATCATGCCGTGTGCAGGAATCGAACCTGCAACGGCCCGGTTATGAGCCGGGTGCTCTGCCGGTTGAGCTAACGTGGCAAAAATAGAGCCATCGGCTGGATTTGAACCAGCACCCGCACAATCCTTTTGCATGGTGGCTAATCCATGTAGTTAGGCCTTGTGCGTTATCGCCAATGTGACCTGCCTTACCTGTGCAGCGCTCTTCCGTTGAGCTACGATGGCATAAGCAAAACCAGCCATCAACGCATCGTGCGCAATGGCTGGTTGAGTAGATCAGTGTTTTTCATAATCTGCGTGGATAGCAGGCCACGCCCCTTGCATACAGCCGCGCCCTCCGATCTCTGCCCTCGGCTCACGCTTTGTGCGGCTCGCCTGAAAACCGATACTCCAGACGATGCACACAAAATTACTTTTGAATGCTATTTGAAAAATTTCTTGGAACACAGGTGCAAGCACGCAGCTTTTTTCAATAGACCAAAACAGTTTGCTGAAAAGCTCAAACATGGATTGCACTCCTTTCCAAGGTGTCCACAGTGGACACCCGCCGGGTTTGATTTTGTTTTGTGTGCGCCGCTGGATCTTGAAGCGGACGGCGCGGTGATCCATTGAGTACAGGAAGATTCCAAAAGCCTGTGCTATGCTTCCCGCCGGGTCTCGTCATGAGGATGCAGGTCATTCACGTTTCCGTCAATGTCTGCATTATAATTTTAGCACATCAAAATGGGACATTCCGGACATTTCGACCTTTTTGTGACATTCCGACCATTTTGGGACACGGCTTTTGCGTACCTACGCAGAGAAGTGGCACAATGTGAATTTTGTGTCAATCAGCAAAAACCGGTCATTTTGAGCACAAGGCACGCCATCGTGTACCCAAGAACGCCGCCCAGTACGACAGATGCCGGTGTGAACACCATGAGTATCTTCCGCACTGTCCAACCGCTTTTCCATGCCCACCGCACGGAAAACATACACACCGGAATGCTCAGGCAGGCCATAAGTACAGTGGCTGCAAGCCAGCAAATCATAATCATGAATTCATCTCCTATATGCAAGCCGTTTAACAGTTACGATTTTTCTTCCTCTACTTCCCATCCAATGAGATCGCAGATGCAAAATCTTGTTTTTTTCGCACCAGTGAACGACAAACCGCTCTGGTAAAGATGATCCTGGGAGAGAAGTAGACGATTGACAATCACAAGTATCATCTTTCATGTCTTTGATCGCCCACGCAACAGATCTTGCGACGCTTGTCTTTTCCTTAATTTCCGCTCCGCAGCATCGACACTTGAAAACGCCGGTCATTGTCTCATCCATTTTTTTCCTCCTGTTCGGCTCTCCGGTTGAAATACACCACCGGAGAAACGCCGCGCTCATCGCAATCCACGTTGTTAAAGCTGACAATTGCGCCGCAGCCGTTGTAGTTGGAGCAGGCTATCAAGTCCATTCCGGTGATGGATTCGATTTCATCCGCTCTTGCTCCGCAGAACGGACACGGCTTGCATTTTGTCGTGATATGTGCTTTCATTGTTCATCCTCCATCCATGGTCTGTTGTGTCCATTCATCGGAATGTACCTGTTTACGCACTGGACGTTGTTGCAAAAGCGCTCGGTGCCAATGACCTTCAACGGTTTCCCGCAGATCGGGCAAAACTTTGGCGTTCCGGGTGTCCGGTACGGGCTTTCTTCGTTCTGCCCGTATGTGGCCAGCGTTAATATACACGCAAGAGAGTTTGGCTCAGTCGTCAAAAGGCACCGAAAACGCACTCTACAAGAAACGCAATCCATAATATCACCCCACATTCTTCTGGATCCACCGGTAAACCCTACGGCGGATGGATTCTGCATCCACGTCAAAGCCCTGCTCGGTAAGCTCCACAGCAACGTCCTGCGGTTTTTTGCCCTCTACGCAGATCGCCGAGAGCATCGCCCGGAGTGCCGGGTCGTCGCAGTCCTCCACCATGTGCACACCGATGGTGTACAGCTTGTTCTGCATACGGTTGATATCTTTCAGCCGCCGGATCTCCGCAGCACGCTGGTTGTAGGCAGAATCTGCGGTCCCGGTCACTGTTACATGACCGAGAACGCAGCTGTTGCCCTCGCCGTGAGAAGCCTTTACCACATCCGAGGCAGCCTGCGGACCATCTGCCTGCAAAATCTCCAGCCGCTCAATGCGCTGCCGACGCTTGGCAATGTCATAGGGTATCGCATACAGACGGCGAAATTCGTGTGGCTTCATCCGGCAACCTCCCAAAATTTATTTCAGCTCAAAATAATTCGTCAGAATATCCGTGATACCAGAGTGGAAACCTATCCAGCCGCAGGTGAAGAAGCTGTTGTCCTGCAGGATGATGGCGTAGCTGTCGCAAATCTGACCTGCATCCTCTCTGGTAGTGTCTATCTGCTTCCACAGCGTCGCCCCGCCGGGCAAAGGCTGCTTGTAATACGCAAGCCGGAATCGCACATCTTCCCATTCCAGTTCCCACGCTGCATTTTCGCCCAGCGTTTTCTCCGCCAGCTTGTGCAGCGTGTCATTTCCACGAATGCAGGTATTCGAGATTGCAGGACACCCTTCTTCTGCATTTTCCGGTTTTTCGGGTGCGGCTGCAACATTCTCCGGTTTCATCCCACGGTTTTGCTCCACCTGCGCTGTCTGGATATCCGCAGTTTTGTTTTCCACAGCAATGGCAGCATCCAAAGACGACTTTTTCCGATTCTGACTGTAAATCCCGTTTTCCAGACACGTCTTCACAAATCTTTCCCATGTAAATGTAAACTCTCCATTTTTGCTGCCCCAAAATCGTATTTTTCTGTTGTCAAAATTAACAAATCCATCTTTCAAGCTTCGTCCACAAAGGCCGCCTTTTGCTTCTATAAGGGCTTTCGCTGTAAACTCTCGAGCGGATTTGACCCAATCGAATGCACAAACCTCTTTTGCGCATTCAAGAACCCATGCTGGGCACCCAGTTTTCGGTACCGTTTCCGCAGGTTCTTCTTTCTGCTCCGGTTCTTCCGGTTCGGCACCCATAAAACGCGCATAATCCTGTGCGCTGCGGTATGCTTCCATCAAACCGATCTCTCCGGCCTTCAAGCGCTCTTTGATAACCTCGTTTTCGCAGGAGGCAATCACGTTCAGCCGGGCAGCAGCACCGGTGGACAAGCCCAGAATGCGGCAAACCTCGTCCCGCACCTTGCCTTCTAGCTGTCCGGCCGCCTTTTTCTTGGTCAGTGCATCCTTCAGCGCCTCATACTGTGCCAGACGCTCGCCGTCGGTCAGGTCGCGGGCGGTAGCATTGGCCGTGATCAGCGCAATGCGGTCATCCAGTTCGCCGTGGCTTTCCCGGATCAGGCAGGGAAGAACGTCAAACCGCGAATCGCCGCACATCGACAAGATGCTGCACGCCGCCCAGCGCCGGTGCCCGCTGATGAGCATATAGCAGTCCGTTTCATCCTCCATCGGGATGACTTCCAGCGGCTGCCGGAGACCGTTCTGCCGAATGTCATCCCTCAGGTTCTCCATATCGCCGAGGGTGTAGATCTCGAAATTTTCCGGGTTTTGGATAATATTTCGGCTCGGAATCATCACCACCTGCATCTGCTGCCCCGCCGGGGTGGCCGTCTGGCTCTGGGCGTTCATCAGGCTGTTCAACAATCCAGTGCTCATTGTTTTACCTCCTTCGGCGGCAGCGGCATCCAGCCCACAACCGACTTATCTATCGGGCATTCCAGTGCATCCTCCGGGGTAAAGTGGCGGTATTCCCACCAGCCTTTTGGGAGTCTATACAAGTCCTCTTCTTCGTCATAAACGCCGTAATCATAGACATCTTCCCACTGCCAGAGGCTTTCGTACTGAGAAACAGTTCCGTCCTCATAAAAGGCCGTTGTGATGCAGTAGCCTTTCCCACAGTCAACCAGCACCAGCACTTCGGTTTCGACCTTTGGCGGGTCTGTTTCAGGATTGCGCCAATACTGAGCATCGGTTTCAAGTGTTACAGTTGGCGCTGTGTCGATGTAATCAAGCACATCATCCAGCGCATAGCCCATATAGGCGTACTCGACAGTGAACTCTTGCTCTACTTCCTGCATCCATTCCTCGATGCGCTTACGCAGCACATCCGCATTAATCATTCTCATTCATTCACCCTCCACGCATTTTTTTACCAGCTGTGCCAGCGCCTTATACTGGGCGCTGGTCTTGATATTCCGGCAGACCTTATGCACCGGCAGGTGCCGTGCCTTGGCTTCCTTGACCTTCACGCTGTAGTCGATGCGCAAAATGCTGTTGTCCGGGTTGCGGAAGGCGGGCAGATCCATGTTTGCAATCTCGTTGATGGTGTCCACACTGTACCTGCCCCGGGTGTACTTGGTAGCCAGCACGCCCATCACTTCCAGCTGCGGGTTGTAGGCATCCCGGGTGGCATCCACCTGCTCGCGGATCTCGTCCATGCCGTCCATTGCCCACTCGTCACAGTCCACCGGGATGATCACCCAGTCGGCGGCAGCAAGCGCATTGACGGTAGCCATGTCGATATCAGGCGGGCAGTCGATGATGCAATAGTCGTAGTCGTTGCGGATGGTGTCCAGCGCATTGCGCAGCCTGTTCCACTGCGGCCGCAGCACGTCCAGCATCACGTTTTTGTTGGCCAGCAGCATCTCCATGTTGCTGGGTGCCAGATCGACGTGCTCAAAGTCCGTCTGCATGATCACGTCCTGCATTTTGGCGTTCAGGGTGAGCACGTCGCCCATGGTCTTGCGTCCGTAGGCGAAGCGGTTGAAAAACTTGGTGGTGTTGCCCTGCTTGTCCAGATCCATCACCAGCACCCGCCGGGACCAGGTCTCTGCCAGCAAGCAGGCGAGGTTGCAGGCGGTGACGGATTTGCCCACGCCGCCTTTCAGGTTGATGATCGCGATTTTTGCCATTGTTCTCATGACGATAACCCCATTCTCAGATTCTTGCGGCTTTTGCGGCCTGCCGCTGGATGCTGTCCCAGCTTTCGGCAAACCACGCAAGCCATGTTGTGCATTGCTTGTAATAATTCGGCGAGCACGCCTTGCAGGGGCAGTTCCGGCAAGGGCTGCTCTTCGGGAGAGGGTAGAGCTCCTCGTTCCAGATCTCCTGCATCAGCGCCTACCTCCTCCGCCGGCTGCGATGCTGTTGCCCTTCGCCTGATAGTAATGCTCCATGGTGGTGGGAGCGTTCAGCAGCACCGCCCGTATGTATCCCCGGATATTGTGGACAGGCTTTGTGCTGTTGAGCAGCGCATCCAGAACGTACTCGATGTGCTGGCTGGTAAGCTTGTCCAGCCGCTTGCGGATGGACTGCGTGGTCTGCGGATATTGCCCGATGGTTTGGATCATGCTGGGGCAGCAGTACATATCCGCAATGTTGTCCAGCAGCTCTTCCAGCTTTTCCGGTTCGTACCGGCGCTCCAGCGTGTCCAGCTCCAGCTGCTCCCGGAAGCGTTCCAAGACATCCTCTCGTGCGGTATCCAATCCATCCATCGTATCCGTTCCGCGCTCCTCGCGCGGATAGATGGATTTCCCCTTAGTATTCTCTATTTCTTTCTTGTGGGAAAATTTTTCCCGGGTCTGATGGAAATTTTTTCCCGGGTCTAAGGGCAAAATTTTCACCGGGGAAATTTTTTCACTAGGGAAATTTTTTCCCTGGTCTGCATCCTTCCGAAGGACCAGCGTTTCAATGCCCGGCACGGTCTGGTAGGCGTTGCATTCGACGTTCCCCACCATGACTTTTTTCATGATCAGAATTCCCCTTTTGGTGAAATCGTTCAGGTAATTTTTAGCCGATTTCTGGGAGATGTGAAGCCGTGCAGCAATGTAAGACGATCCACCTCTGTACCAGCTTTCGCCGTCCTGACAAAAGCCATAAACAATGCCAAGGGCGTTTGCTTCTGCTACGTTGAGGTCAAAATTGTCATACATCCAGTCCATGACCATGACGTAATTGCATCGTTTGTTTACACCTTTCACGCCTTACCCCCCCTAAAACGGCAGATCGTCGTTATCGTCTATCACAGCAAAGTCATCTGTGCTGCCCTGTGCAAAGCCGGACTGCGCTTTGGCCTGCTGCACATGGCTGATGGTCTGCTGCTCGTAGGAGGGCGCGCTCTGGGCGTCCTGACGCTTTGCGCCGGCAAAGCTGATATTGTTTGCCACGACCTCCACCGCGGTGCGCTTGTTGCCGTTCTTGTCCTGATACTGCCGGGTCTGCAAGCTGCCCTCAATGGCGATCATGCTGCCCTTCTGGAAATACCTAGACACAAATTCAGCCTGCTGCCGCCATGCCACGATATCAATAAAATCTGCCTGCCGCTCCTGACCCTGCTGCACATAGCTGCGGTCGCACGCAATGCGGAAGCTGCACACGCTGTTCCCCTGCGTGGTGGTGCGCAGCTCCGGGTCCGCCACAAGCCTGCCCATGATCGCTACAACGTTGAGCATCTCAAATAATCCTTTCCGACCACCGCCATCCACTGGCGGTGACCATACACATCCTCAAAACTGCGCTGCGCCTGCTTTTTCAGGTACAGACGCAGCTTGTGGTCAAAGTGGGCGCTGTATCCCGGCTCATTGTGGTGCCGGTGGCAAAGCCAGACCTTCAGGCCGTACTGCTCCGCCGCCGGGCGCAGCGGGCCGTTGAGCACATGGTGCTCTTCCAAGTCCTTAACGGTCACCACGCCGTACTTCATCCGGCAAACATAGCACTCCCGCCGGGTCTGCATGATGGATTCAGACAAGGAAATCACGCCCTTCCAAGATCCGCTTGTAAGTCTCCGCGTAGGGGTGAACCTTCACGCTCTCAAACGTCGCGTTTCCAGCATCCGCAAGTTTGACCACCTCTTCGCCGTTTTCAATGCAGTACCTGACGGCTTTCATGTACTCCACAAGGCCGCGTGCAGTGTTCGCGCAGACGCCCCGCGCCATCAGCAGCTTCATAAAACGTTTCTGTGTCATATAATTACTTCCCCTCGTCCAACATGCACATATCAAAAATTGTTTCATTAGTAAGCCGTAGCGGCAGACCAAAATTGCGATTTCTGACAAACACGCATTCTGACATCCCCGAAAAAGTAAACGCATCCTTTGCGTACTGAATGTACAATTGCGTGGCAGACAAAAGTTTTGGCCAAACGGTCAAAATAAACTCCTTGTCTTTCAAGCGCTTTCCACGTTCTAAAAGCTGGTACAGCCGCACGAGCAGCTTGTATTCGTAAGATGTCCGGTCAATCATCTTTTCGGCACCTTCTTCCACTCTTGCCAGTAGGCGGTAACATTGGGGTCATTGACGCCCATTTCCGCCAGCCGGTCAAATATTCCGTCGATCAGTTGTCCCATCTGCTCCGTAGTAAAGCTGCTGGAGCCCTGACTGCACTTCACGGTGCAGCGGTTGCCGTCCAGCAGCTCCACAACGTGCACCAGCCGGTAAGACCGGCGCAAAATAGGCACCGCGCCCACCGGCACTTCCAAGTAGTCGAACACCGCGCCGTACTGCTCCAGCATCTCGGTGTAACAGTCCTCCGGGGTGATGCCGCCGGTGCGCCCGCCGTTGTAGTGGTCGGCCATGATGGTGAGCAGCGCCCACATCATGCGGTTCTGGGGTAGGGTGCGGCTTTTGCGCTCCAAGTCCACCGACAAAATCAGATGCAGCGGCTTGCCGTGCGCCAACTCGTCCAGCTTCTGCCGGATCTGCGTTTCCACAAATTCCGCAGAGTTTTCCACCACCACCCGCCGGGCAACCGGGTCATATACCACCGGCAGCTTGCCGATCACGCCTCTGGCCATAAGACCTTCTTACCCTCGCCGGTGACGAACTGCACCATGGTGATGCTGCCCGCGTCATCGTAGGCAAAGCGGTCCACCTTCAGGCTGGTCTGCATCCGACAAACGCCCTTGTCATCCTTGACAATGGGCACCTGCGTGCTCTTGAGCACAATGTCGTCCAGTTCCATCACGTCCCTGCCGACGCCCCAGAAGGAGGCAGCGGAGACAAAGCTGGTTACCTCCCGCATCAGAGCCGGGTCACGGCAGGGAAGAGAAAGCCCGCCCGCGTCCTTGTAGACAAACTCCCGCTCCTGCGGGCTGTATACGCCCACCTGACACCACAGCCGCCCATCGGCAAAATAGCGCCGCATGGTCCAACCGGCAGCGCCAAAGGTTTTGTCCATCATATCGCGCACGGCATTGGCGCCGGGAAGCAGTTTCAGCTTGACCGCATCCTCGCTGATGGCCTTAATCAGCACTGAGACCGCCTGCGGGGCTGTCTGCGGGGCTTTTGGCACTTCAACAGGGAATTTGACGTCTGGGGCACAAACAGCCGCAGAAGCGCTCTTCTGCGGCCTGCCGCGCCCGGAAGCTTTTGGCGTTGCCAACCTTACCACCTCCATCAATAGGGGCTGGAGGTGGCGATCTGCGCCGCCTCTGCCGGTGAATACTTGTCGATCATAACGCGCATCTCCGCAACCACCTGTTGGATGGTATCCGGCGGCAGCTCTGCCATGCGCATGGCGGCGATGGCGTAGCCGGTGGCGGTCTCCTCGTAGGTAGGGGATTTAGGCATCGGGCTCATCAGCGTTTGCAACCGCATCCAGATCCTCCTCTGCTTCCATCGCAGCGTCGTTGTACGGGCAGCCGCGCACCTGACTTTCCAGAATGCTGCGGCAAAAGGTGCACGCATCCCGCGCGTCCTGCACGCTGAGCGGCTCTGCAAAGTCCCGCATCACCTTCATCATGGCTTCACCAGCCTTCTTGGCCTGTGCGCTGTACTGGCGGCGGAAATGCCCGCCTTTGCGTTCGTGGATCATAATACATACCTCCAAAATCTTATTCTGCGCATTGCGCTGGCAGCGGCTCTTGTTTACCCACCTGCCGCTATTGGTGCAAAACAGGAAAGTTAGCTCTGAAGCCCTTCCTGCATTGCCGTTTCCAGAAGATGCCGGAGATCTTCCAGAATGTCCGCATAGATCTTTTTCTCCCGGTCGGAGATGCGGTCATCGTCCAGCAAGCACTGATACTTGCCTATCAGATAGCAGATCCGCTCGCGGGTACGCATCCCATTCTTGCTTGCCATTTTGCAACACCTCCAAAAAAGGCTTAATGTTCTTCCAGCCCCTCCAGCTCAGACATCACGCCGAGGATGCTCTGGATCTGTGCAGCGGCCTTGCGGCCATCCAGCACCATGTACTCCGCGTTATCACGCTGGTAGTCCTCGCTTGCGTCCAGATAATGTTCAAAGGCGTTCATGCTGTCGGTGCAAATGCTCACGGCAGCCAGCATCAGATACCGGCTTGCGGTGGCGATCTCGCGGGTGGGTGTGCCGCGGTCCACGCTGTCCTTCACCATCTGATCTGCCTTTTCCGGGTCGATCAGTCTGCCCGCCGGGGCAAAACTGCGGTCAACGTCTTTGGGCGGGTCGGGCATCAATTCCAAAGGTGTTTTCCCATCAGAGCCGTAGGTGCAAACAAACGGTGTTCCTAATGTTTCCATGACGTTTCCTCCTCAGTAAGTCCCAAATTCCTGATCCAGCAGGGTGTCCAGCCGGATGGTGTTGCCGCGGCCGGAGCCTTCCTGACCGGCCATGTTAGACCAGCCGTCCGGGTAGCGCTTGCGCACATACCGCGCCGGGATGCCCATGCATACGCTGACCTGCTCCAAGGTCAGCCGGATGCAGCCAAACTTGTTAAAAATTGCCTTGTAGCTGTCGTGCCACGCTTCGCCTCTAGTAGATTTCGCCACGTTCCTTCAACTCCTTCTGTCTGCGCTGCCACTCCTTGAAGTGGCCGTAACTCATGCCCTTGGCTGCGGCAGCGGCATTATCGTCCACGAGCAGGTCGTGGTTGGTTTTGGGCTTTTCCTTGGGTTTTACAATGCCGGACTGCGGGTCGGTGTCCACGCTGGACTTCCCATATCTGCGCTTCTTGCAGGCATCGCAAAACATTTTGCCGGGGTCCACGCCGTACATCATCGTGCCGCACTCTTTGCAGGGCTTGTCTACCTTGCGGTGCCTGCCGAGAGGAAGCTTCTCCTCTGGTGCGGGCTTTGGCGGCGGTGCCGGCTTTTTGATTTTCGGCTTTGCCTTCTGCAACCGCCGGGCACGTTCCCGCGCAGCTTCCAGATGTGCCTTCTCGCCGCAGGGAAGGCAGTACTTCCGGTTCGCTGAAGATTCCACCGGCAGTGCCTTGCCGCACGCGATGCAATACCGAACAACCAGAGGTCTTGCGTTTTCCCCGGTGCTGTGCCTCTGTTGATAGAGGCGGTTCGTCTCCTTCCTGCGAAGTTTGCGGCACACATCGCAGTACAGTCTGTTGTTTCCGGTGCCTGCCGGCAGCACCGCGCCGCAATCTTTGCAGCGGCGAATAATATCACCCATTGTTCCGCGCCCTCTCATAGATCCGCTTCCGTGCTGCCCTTCTCCGGGCGTTCTCGGCGCGCATATACTCGTCCCAGCGGCTCAGCAGGTAAGGGGCAAGCACCAGCGCCGGCGCAATGATCATCACCATCAGCCACATTTCGGTGCAGGCTGCGTGGTAGGGGTCGCGTCCCAGGGCGACCATCAGATCAGCCAGAATAAACGCACATCTCATACCATCAAACCTCCTATGCGCCATGCCAGCGCCAGAATTAAGCCAAAATACGCCAGCCAGACCCCCAGCATTTTGCGGGGCGGCCTTGTGGCGCAGATAAACAAAAACGCCATCAGGCAGCAGCCTGCCATAAAGCACATCAGATAAGCCAGCATCCGCGTCACCTCATTCCCAAAGCGGTCTCGATCAGTTCCCGGGGCGTTTCGTTGGGGTAGTGACCGGACAGGTACTTGTCCACAACGCCCTTCGATAAGCCCGCGTGCAAGGCCAGTTCACGGTTGCCCCAGCCAAGCATCATTTTGCGCTTGGCTACTTCGGCTTTCCATTCAATGGTCGGCAAGTTTTCCACCTCCATGGTTGAAAATCATTTCAAAATATCGCTATAAAAACATTGCCAAGCCATACGAGATGGTGTAAAATGATATTGCGGATACATTTTACTCTTGGCAATATTTTTGGGTTTAGGGCAGAAAGCAGATCGGAAGGTACGCGCGACCCTCTGCTTTTTGCACCCGGTGCCCGCGCATAGGCACCTGATCAACAGGACGGTGTAAGAAAATCCCCGCTTAGCTGTGAAGATTCACCGCGGCGTGGCAGCCCTGTGAAGTACCGGCAGCGATCGGAGAGTATGGGGACCTCAGCTCAGCCGCTCGGTATGCTTGTATTATAATCTAGAATTATCTCGATTTCAAGCAAATATCAAGTTTTTTCTAGATTTCGTCAAACTCACCAAAAAGGAGGTGGAAATTTTGTTTTGGGATAATTTTGTAGTCGAGTGTGCAAAAAAGAAAAAATCTCCTGCTGCTGTTGCAGAAGAACTTGGTTTTTCAAACTCTATGCCGACAAGCTGGAAAAATGGGGCTTTACCCAGAATGTCCAGCCGCCAAAAGATTGCTGACTACTTTGGCATTACCGTTGAAGAGCTTATGGGCACAAAAAAAGAGCCCGCCGGGATGGGCGGGCTCGACAAACAGATGCAGGAAATTGTGGCGTTGTTAAGTAACGCCACGCCGGAACAGCGCAACGCGGTGGAAACGCTGCTGCGCTCCCGAATCAAGCCGGAGTGAATCAGCCGACAAACGGCAGAACTGTTTTGGCAGGGGCTTCGGTCAGGATAGCCAGCACCTCGGGGACCAGATCAGGGTACTGCCGTAAAATAGCAAGGATCTCTTCATTTGTCATCATACCAAAACACTCCTTTTTGTTGTATCTGTAACTTTATGTTACAACAGCTATAAGCTGAAATCAAGAGGAAAGAGGAATTTCGAATGAAAATTTCGGAAAAATGCAAAGTTGTTGTGGCAGGCGCGTTGGTGGCTGCTCTGATGGCGGGCACCGCATTGCCCGCGCTGGCCGCCAGCCCCGCCGGGGACGTTCCTTTTGCGGTGCTTGCGCAGCAGAATGACGTAAACGCCGACAAAGTGCAGGCAATCAAAGATGCACTGGCAAACATTGATGTATCATACGAGGATGGCATCTGGCTTTTTGAATCCGCTTACGAAGATTACGAACTAGACAATAACAAAAGCTACGTGATGCCGTATGTGTATTCAAACGGTGAAACTGTCCGATTTGGTATGAGCTTTACATCTCAGGATACCGAAGGATATTTTTACTGGAACGACGTAGACGTTCTGATTGGCGAATACAATAATTATATCAGTCAGACGAATTACAAGTTTAAAAAAGTTTTGCGCCAGTACTATCCCGATGACCAGATCTTTTACGAAAACGTATCCTTTGGCGGCAACGATGAGGATATGGACTGCCTGAGCCGCATTCTGAGTGCAGACACTGCATATCTGCGTTTCAACGGCGCAAAGGTCAACGGAACGCAAAGAGCGCAGACCACGATCATTGATAGCGAAACCCGACAAGGCATGACGGATATAATCAACCTGTATAATCTGCTGCAAAGCGCCACTGTTGAAGAGCGTGTAGCAGCCGCAAAAGCTGTCATGTCGGAAAATGCACCAGCGGAAAACGATTTTGTCGATACCCAGAATGACGCCGTAACCCCGGAGCAGGTAGAAGTGATGATCCTTCAAATAGCCCCGGTCACTCTGGAAAGCGAGACGGCAATCAACAACGCACAAGCCGCATTCGATTCCATGCCGACAGAATGGCAGGCTATGGTCTCCAACTATGATAAGTTGAAGCTATATCAAGAAGAGCTGGAAGACCTTCAGGTGGATGCACTGGCCGAAAAGTTAAACAATACGGTCTACCGCGAACACGATGATGTGGAAAATGTGGACTTTTTCTTTTGGAAAGGTGCTCCTTTGACAAATCAGGCTATTTTTGCATTGCCTTATTTCTGCGTAGTCGATAACAACGTTCAGCCGCTTCGTATGATGTACAGTCAATTCAGAGCAAGCTGGATGTTTTGGAACACGATCGTTTACTCGATCGATGGGGAAGTGTACAGAAAAACGATTGACAGTTCCAAAATCGAAAGAAGAACGGTCACTCAGGTTTTAAGCGGCAATGTTAATACATGGGAATTGGCTGATGATGTTGCCGATCCAACCGAAATTGAAATGCTGAGGAAAGCGATTACCGCAAAAAATGCAGTTGTCAGATTTAAAGGCGACAGTATGCAGTCGGATTGGAAGTTAAGTAATTATTCAAACAGGGACATAAATAACATTTCAGGAACGCTGCAAGCGTATGATGCAATGCTGAATGCTTCTCCGTCTGTGCGTGCAAGAGCGCTTGAAAAAGTAGAAGCACATAAGCAGGGAAGTAAATTTTTGAATCTGTCGTATTGATTACTGTGCAGGAGATAAAACAATGCCAAGAAGAAGCAAACCATACAACGGATACGCCGAGAAAGATGCAAGAAGAAAGCGCCAGTATAATGCGTATCGAAAGTCTACCGCTGGAAAATTAACAGACCTGTTATGCGACATTATTATTGCCGGTATTGTTTTGGCGTGGAACGTTACGGTTTGGATGTTCAAGCAAGTGTGGATGTTCTTAAAAACAATTTTTTCTCTGCTTGCACAAGATGTACAACGGATATATGAAAAGCTTAATAAAAAATAAAGGTGTCCACTGTGGACACCTTGAATGCCCGGCCGACAAAGATTAACGGCTCAGTTAATGCTCCTAATCACACGGGCAGGGGGACGCTGCCGGCACTGCAACGATGCGCCCATTGACGTTGCGATACCGTGCACCGGGGTCGTGTCCAGCGTCGTGGTCTTTAACCGCAGCTTTCAGGATCTGGTAGGCGGCATCGTAGGCAGAGCCATCAGACCCAGCCTGCGAGAGGTGATAGACAAGCTTGCGCACATCGTCCTGTGCGTAGGTGTAGAGCATGGCTTCCTTGGTTTTTGTGTTGGTCATAGATCAGCCCTCCCACGGCTTGCGGCTGCCATCAGCGTTCTGCGGCTTGGATGCCGGCATGCCGTCAATGATTACCATATCTTCCGGGATTTCGTTCAGAACCTTGATGTTATCCATTATTTTGCACTCCTTCTGGTTATTTTTGACAGTTATGTTATAACACGGAAAAAGGAACAGATTCGACAACAAATTTTGGAAGTATGTGGTAAACCAAAAAAGACGGGAAATCAGTCGAATTTTGTGAAATTGTCGAAAAAAGGGGGATGTTTGGGAATGGATGATTGGGTATTGCGCGTTGCGGAAACACTGGAAAAAGCAAGGGCAGAGGCCGGAATCAGCCAAGCCACACTTGCAAAGCGCATGGGCGTGAGCCGACAAAGCGTAATTAAGTGGGAGCAGGGTATCAACGCGATATCCTTTCCCATGATGATGCAGTGGTTCGTTGGCTGCGGCGTTGCGCTGGAGCGGTATCTGGATTCCTGCGTCCACCCGGGTCTGCTGGAACGGCTGGAAGATAGCCCCACCGACAAAGAAAAACGCCGAATGCTGCATGAGGCCATCGAAGAATGCAGCGCCTACGAGGTGGACGCGCTTTTGTACATCCGCTACGGCGCGCACGGATCGGATCACCTGAGCGTGCTTACCGAGATGGTGGCGAACCTACACACGCCGCTGCGGGACAGGGTGGCCGTGGTCAACACGATCTTGAGCCACTACGAAATAGCTATGGCAACAAAAACGGATGTGGATCCGGAAGGTCTGCAGCCGAATATTGAAATGCTGTGCCAAGCCCGCGATTGCGGAATGGCAGCAGCAAAAGACATGGAAGATGTCTACTCCATAAACAAGGAGGCGATAGAGGATGCCAAGAAAAAGAACGAAACGCGCTGATGGCCGGTACGAGATCAAGCGAAAAATGCCGGATGGAAAATATAAGCACTTCCTGGGCGCAACGGTCGCCGAAGCAACCGCAAAGTATGAGGAGGCCTACCGGCAGGCAACGCTGGAAGAAAGCAAAAATAACGGCGGTGCCACCTTCCGAGAAATGGCGCAAGCATACGAAAACTACATCACAGGGGGCGGAACGCCCATAAAGCGCAGCACCATAACGGCGTACAAAAGGTATCTGGCAAGCTTCGTGAGCTACTTTGGCGATACCCCCATGCAGGATATTGACACGCAGGCGGTATGCAGCTATATGGAGCGGATGAAAACCAATGGAAAGGCCTTGCACACCATCACCAACGCTAAAAGCGTGTTAAGCTGTGTGTTCAAGTTCTGGTGCGCAAACTATCACGGCACTGACGATCCTGTGCTGTTGGCATCGCCACCCGCCGGGATGAAGCGGGGCAGCAGGGAAGAGCCAACGCCCGAACAGCAGCGTGTGATACACGCGCACCCGGAAGGCTGCGGTTTTTGGGCGCAGCTTTTTGAGTATACTGGGCTGCGTATCGGAGAGGCCAACGGCCTGCAGTGGAAGGATGTGGACTTTGACGCCGGCGTGATCCATGTGAGCCGCGCCATGCCGTGGCACAAAAACCAGCCATACCTCGAAACACCTAAAACAAAAAACGGCTATCGCGATGTACCGATCTTGACACCGTTCAAGCCGGCACTGCTCGAGCACCAAAAAAGATGCAAGCCGACAGATTATGTGATGTCAGGCAGTAAAACCCCGCTTACTCAATCCGGGTATAACAACCGCTGGATCTCGTACTGCCGCAGTATCGGTCTGGCAGAGTGGTATACACACCCGACAAAGATACCTCAAAGCGGAAACAACCCGGAACACCTAACACAGAGGAAGGTTTATAAAGCTACCGTCACCGCCCACCAGTTCCGGCACCTGTATGCGTCAAACCTCTTCTACGCAGGCGTGCCGGATAAGGTGGCGCAAAAGCTGATGGGACACGCGGATATAATGACCACCCGCCGGGTATATCAGCAATTCCGCGACGAAGAAGACAAAAAATATATCGCCCGCTTGGACGACTACGTTTCAAATCGTGAAAAATAGTCTGCAAGAAGTCTGCGAAATGGAAATTATTATGTTTAAACGCCAAAAAAGTAGGGTTCAAGTCCCTTCTTCTGCA
>ERZ869983.43-NODE-43-length-40076-cov-7.210080_pt1 | contig 40076 bp, 31 predicted proteins | sample MGYA00521106_ERZ869983 | MGnify/ENA primary metagenome ERZ869983 (study PRJEB32232, sample SAMN07284972) | human gut metagenome | biome: human-associated habitat; material: feces | host: Homo sapiens | place: Tanzania | collected 2014-04-05 ...
TGCATTTCCCCATGCCAAATAATCTTTCCATATACCAAGATTCATAAAATTAAATATATAAAATGCTAAAAAACCACTGAACAGAACCAAGAATAATCCTTGTCCTTTTTTCTTTCTCTTTTGGAGCAATATCAAAATAATTCCACATGTCACTATATTTAATAAATGATTCGGCATGATCCAATAGTTAATGATCGTGTCCGCATATACCTTTAATGCAGAAGCAAACCATTCAAAGCTTAATTCAAACGCTGCGATTTCTTTTCCTGTTCCCTGTGATGTATGTGCCGCGGCCATACGATATGCACTATTCGAGAACATCCAAAGTGCGCCAATACCAACCATGATCAAATGAAGGAACATTCCCTTATGCAGCTTCTTATATTGTACACCATAAATAATTAAAAAAGCGATACTTAATACAATTAGATATACCGTTGAATTTTCAAGAACCAAGCTTCCAAGAAATGCATTGATCAGTGAAAACCCTGTTTTTAACTTCGACACTTTCTTTCCTTTGAAAATAGAAATATGATATAGCAAAAAACCAAGAATCATCGTTGCACTAACACAGAAATTTGAAAATCCTGATACCCATCCATATGTCTGACTCATTAAGCTTGTTGGAATATTGACTACAAAAAAAATACAAATTAAAAATGATAATATCTTACATTCTGTCAATTGATATATCAAGTATAACATTGCGGTCATTATCCCAGAAATAGCCATACTTCTCAATACGATCGGCAATCTTGTTAAAACAATGACCAAAATATCTCCAAAGTAACGTCCATTGTATCCTTCAAACCACGTTTTTAATCTCATGATCCCTACTTCACTTCCCCATCGCCAATCATCCAGTGCTTCCGGCACCCATAACTGCCAAATGGAAAATAATACAAAAAATATGATCAATATCCAAAATATTGATGATTTCTTTTCTTTTTTCAATGTACTGTTACTCCTTCTTTTGTTACTAATCTTTTGACCCAATCTATAAACTTCTCATATCGAATTAACTTCTTAAACCATTCTAATACCATCGATGTCACCAATGAAATTGCCATAAGTACTATATAATCTAACCATGCATAATAAAATGAATATGTAAATTCATGGAAAAATACGTCTCTGTAAAATGAATGAATCAAGAAAATATTCATAGAATGTTTTCCAAGGAAGCCTAATCCTTTTACGATCCATTTTCCATTTAATATATAAATATATGAAATTACGATGACATACATTGCTGCAAAGCCATCCCAAAAATCTAGATATTTCCATCCAATCCATGCATTTTGTCTGCATTTTATGATAACCGCCAAACCTATCAGCGAAACTATCAGAAACAATAGTTTTCCTGCCATATTCTGTTCCATAAATTTTTCTTTTATTCTAGCAAGCAAGTCATGTTGTGCAAAATACATTCCCAGTGTGTATGCTAATAGATATCGGAACAAATCTGTTGATTGTCCAAATCCACAAGCTCTTGGAACGATAATAGATGCAACAACCACGACCCATTGATATTTTTCCATCATTGAATGTACAAACGGAAAGATCATGATCAAAACGATCGCAAGACTCATATACCACCATGTCAGACAAAATAACGGTGTTCCAAGTAATTTAGCTAATCCTAATGCATCAATGATCATATAGACCACACTACGGAAATCATGTCCATAAACTTCTATAAAACGACCAGTTGGAATCGCAAGAATCTCTGTCACAACAAAAATGATCAAAAAACCCGTCATTAATGTGACCATTCGTTTCTTTATATAATTACTCATCGTTGTTTTCTTTTTCTGACTCTCATAAGAAACCCACATTCCGTATCCAGTCATAAAAACAAACATGGCTACGCATATCTTTGAAAAACTTGCAAGATATTGTATCGTATGAGAAGAAAATGGTGCAAACGAAATTGGGTAATATCCCCATCCCTTTGTTGTTGCAAGTTTCTCATACGGAACCGTAGCCCAACGCTGTGCATTCAAAAAGCAGTGATGAAACAAAAGGATGATGATCGCAATCCCTTTCATCTGCATTGTATGTTCCTTTGTAAACTTCATTCAATCTTACTCCTCTTAATTTTACTGACCTGTATTATATCACAACGTAATACTTTTGTAAAAACTTTTACTTTATATACGCTGCAAAACCTTGTATTTTTTTGCCAACCGGTCTATAATTATCCTGTTTGAGCTAATTTACAATAAACAAAAAAGGGGATGTGATCAATGAAAGTTCAACGCAAATATTTACAACTAGCATGCATGAATCTGTTTCTTGTCATGTCTGTTATCTTATGTCCTCACCAGACATATGCCAAAGGTAAAAAATTCAAAATCTATTTTACCAATGCAGAAAAATCTATCAAGTTACCTTTAAAATCCAGCCAGACACTGTCTGTTCGATACTCTAAGAAGAAAAAAACTTCCTACAAAGTTAAATGGGAATCTTCTGATCCTAGAGTTGTAAAAGTATCAAAAAAAGGTATCCTGACACCAAAGAAAACCGGTAAGTCTGTGATCCGTCATGTGGTCAAATCAAAATCTGGTAAGATTATTGCAAAAAAATCTATTAAGGTAAAAGTAACACCTGAAATTGCCATCAAAGCAATTTCCTGTGAAGAAGATGCTGCTTCTGAAACACTGATCAAATATCCAAACAAATATCGTTGGAATGTTTCTCTCAAGCCTGCGAATGCATCTCTTGCTTCCGTTACTTTTCGAAGCAGCGATAAATCCATTGCCACGATCAGTAAATCTGGTGTTATCACACCTTTAAAAGAAGGCAACATAACAATAACTGCAAAATATAAAAAAGTTATCTTGAAACGACGTTTTCATGTAACGATTCCATTAAAGAAACTAACAACAAGTCATCAAAAGATCAGTATGCCTTACGGAACTTCCAAGACTTTATCTGTGAATTTCAAACCATGGAATGCCTCTGACAAAAGACTTACTTGGAGCACAAACAATGATACCGTTGCCGTTGTCGATGAGAATGGTCATGTAACTACCCGTGGAGTTGGTGTTGCCGTGATCACCGCAGCTTCTATAAAAAATCCAAGCAGAAAGTGCAATATCACGATCACTGTTACTGCTGAAAATGGTTTATTATCTACTGAAGCTTTGGATTATTTTGACTTAAAAGATGGTGACCGTCTGATGATCATTGCCCATCCAGATGATGACCTCTTATGGGGTGGTGGAAATATGATTCAGGAAATTAAAGAATTAAAAGAAACTGGAAATAACTATTTTGTTGTTTGCCTGACCAATGGTTCTTATGATAGTCGAGCTAGGGATTTTGACTCTGCGATGAATGATATCGGAGCAAAACATGTGATTCTCCGCTATCCTGACCTCTATCGCAGACATCAGGTTGCATGGGATCCTTATACTAACTATATTACACAAGATATCCGTCGTGTCATGAATTACCGTAACTGGAGCAAGATCGTAACACACAATCCTGATGGCGAATACGGACATCAGCATCATAAAAAAACAGATGAATTAGTCACTGCCGTAAGTCATGAAAATGCCGAGCATTACGACAAATTATATTACTTTGAAAAATTCTACACACAGGATGCTATTCCAGAAGGTCTTGCAAAACTCCCTTCTGATATTGCACAGAAGAAGCATGAACTGATCTTTAAAAACTATTTTGACCGTGGTGCGATTCGAATGTATGAATATTTTAATGATTATGAAAATTGGGTAAAAGCTACGGATTGGCAATAACACAATATAGCATATGAAAAAAATGCAGATGTATTTCAAATTATACATCTGCATTTTTCTTTCTAAATTTTTATTGATATACACGAAATACCAGATCTGCTTTCCCAATCTTCTTGTTACTCCTATACATACATCCATTTGGGTATGCATCATAATTTCCAGTCCAGTATACTGGAAGTTTATATTTTTGATCTTTTTTCTGATTTACAATCTCTATTGCATATGACCCAGAATTCTTAACTTTGTTTAACTTCCACTCATATTGATTTTGCTTATAAGACAATTGATCTTGTCGTGCGCTTTCCATTACTTTTCCTGTTTCATCAAGCAGACGCACAGTAAAATCATTCGCATTATTTAATAAATTGAATGTAATATTCTGAAACCTGATTTTTGTAAGAAAACTTTGTTTTATTGATTCATTCTTCTTCAATGACATATTCAACGTCTGACTTTGTGCAAACTGACTGGCTGCATAAGCTCGATCTAACGCCTCTGGATTTTGTTTTAGATAATTATGCATTGGCTGCAAACATGCAATCAATCCTATTCCACCCAAACATAACATAGCATTTCCAATTGAAATCTTTTGTTTTTGTTCTTGCTTTTTTTCTTCACAAAGATTTTCAATTCCTGTTACCATCATAAACATCATTGCACCCATAAAGCATATGCTATACTTTGGATTCGCCTCCCAAAATACATGGAAGATCATTCCCCCAAGTAATGTAAGCATTACAACATAATTCCATGGATTTCTTTTTCTGAGCATTCCAATCGCTGCCACTAATGCAAAGCACCAGACCGCCATCCGCATCAGATAGCTGTACATTAAGATCCAACCATTTTGCTGCCCATTTAAGAACTTATTTGCTGCTCCATAATCTGTTGAAACATAAGACATTTTTGTAAAGTCATCATCTCCTGTCAGCCAGACTTCTCTTAACTTCACTCCAGATAACTGTAAAGTTCCCTTTATCCCAAGCTCTTTATAATTATGAATTGTTTTTTCAATCGTCTTTTCTTTTTTTTGTTTTTGCGTTGGAAGTTGTGAAGTAAACCACACATCACCACTATCATATCGCCCAACTCCATGAGAAGACATCATTAACCAATGTGTTGCTGGAAATTCTTGTGTGTTTTGTTTTGGTATCATATTCTGAAATTTGTACTGATATCCAAAAACAGAAACTGCAATTCCTGCTGCCATTCCAAGAATCAGACACATATGTCTTACTTTAAACTTATACTGCTTCCAAAAGATAAACAACGTGATCCCCACTGCAATACAGAGAATCAAATTGGTGATCCTGATCTTAATTCCTATATAAATTACAATTCCTAAAAAAGCACTGTACAAAATGCCTTTCCAATTGTCTTTTTCTTTATGTATAAGCACAAACAACAACAGCAACACCATGATCATACCAAATGATATCGTGTGTGTATAATAATAAGCAATCCAGAAATACGTCCACGGATTCAGTAAAAACAACAACATCCATATGTTAGCCAGTTTTATATTTTTAACTATGCGTATTGTAATATATCCACATAAAATTCCAATATCAATTACTAATAAATTCAAAAAATTTCCCGCAAGAACCAGACTTCCGACAGAAATACCGCAAGATACCAACAATTTATAATAACAATATAAAATTAGTAAATATCCATAATTATTCGGATAATGTGCAAAATACCCACCAAAACGCTGTAACGAAATCATAGGATTTTGAATCATTCGGATTGCTTCATCATGCAGATACAATAAATCATTCACTGGTTGTATCCTAAATACATAGATTGTCATCAGCTGCAATGCAAAAATTATCACAAGAACGATAAAAAATAACGATTTTTTTACAAAAACAGCTTCTAATTTCTTTCTGTATCTTACGATAAAACATCCTATGATAAAAAATAACAACGCCCCCAGCCACCTAACCGGCTGAGAAACGTCATTCATCTTTTCTTGTGTATATTGAAATGGGAAGCTTACGATCAAATATGCCACGATCAGAATAAACAATCTGATTGAATTTTTGTATATAAAATCTTTTATCTTCATCTCCATTCTCCTAGTCATTTAATACCTGTTCAATAATAAATTTAGGTCTGGCCTTTGTCTCCAAATATATTTTTCCAATATATTGTCCAACCATCCCAATCGCGATCAGCTGTAAACCACCTAAAAACCATATCGACATAACAAGGCTGGTCCAGCCACTTACCGTGTTGTTTGTAAAATGCCGTACTAGACAATAAATGATTGCCAAAACACTAATTACACAGATTAAAATTCCAACATTAAAAATCATTTTGATTGGTTTTACACTCAACGATGTAATTCCTTCAAATGCAAAAGAAAGCATTTTCTTCAATGGGTATTTGCTTTCTCCTGCAAATCTCTCAGCTCTCTCGTACGTGACAATATCACTCTGATAACCAACCATCGGCACCATTCCTCTAAGAAAGATATTAACTTCGTCAAATTCTAATAATCCTTTTAATGCCCGCTTACTCATCAATCTGTAATCTGCATGATTGTAAACAAGCTCTCCACCCATTTTATTGATCAGTTTATAAAATGCTTCTGCCGTAAAACGTTTAAAAAATGTATCTGTATCTCTGGCACTTCGAACACCATATACGATATCGCATCCTTCATAATATTTTTCGATCATCTGATCAACTGCATTGATATCGTCCTGAAGGTCCGCATCCATTGATATTACAATATCTGCTTTCTCTGATGCCATTGTCAAACCAGCCAATAATGCATTTTGATGCCCACGATTTCTGGATAATTTCACTCCTGAAAATATAGAATCCATTTTATGAAATTCATCGATCATATTCCACGTATGATCTTTTGATCCATCATCCACAAAAACAATTCTGCTTTCTTTCGCTATTTTACCATCATGAATCAATATTTCACATTTTTGCTTTAATCGTTTGGATGTTTCAGCTAATACTTGTTCCTCATTATAGCAAGGCACTACAATATATAATATGTTTTTCTCTTTTCTTGATCTTTCTTGCATATTTAATTTTCTTTCTCATTATCTATTTTGTTTGTGATCAACTGTAATTTAAATTCGAAATCTTGCCTATTTTTTTGTACGATCGTACTTAAAATCAATCCAGAAAAGAATGCCTGCAACGCTGCAAGTGCTATAAATCCACTTACGATCAAAGTTGGGAAATTCGGTACCAGGCCTGTATGAAGATATGTCATAAATACGGGTATAAATAATCCTGCCGCAATTATCATAAGCAAGAATGCCATACTTCCAAAAAACTGAAATGGTCTATAACCTTTAAACAGTTTTATAATCGTAAATAATACCTTCATACCATCTGTATAAGTATTTAATTTGGATTCACTTCCATCTGGTCTATCTCGATATTCAATGATCACATTATCAACCAACATATTTTTATCTACTGCATGAATGCTCATTTCAGTTTCGATTTCAAATCCCCTGGATAACACTGGAAATGTTTTAACAAACTGATAGCTAAAAGCTCTATATCCAGTCATAATATCCCGGATATTACTTTTAAAAAGATGATTAATTGCAGCTCTCACCATGCTATTTCCAAGATTATGAAAAGGTCTTTTATTTTCCTCAAAATAGGTAGATGATAATCTGTCCCCTACAACCATATCCACCTTGTATTCTAAAACTTTTTCTGCCATTTCTCGTCCAAATTGGGCAGGATATGTATCATCTCCATCAATCATGATATAACATTGCGCATCAATTTCTCGAAACATCCTTCGGATCACATTTCCTTTTCCCTGTTGATACTCATTTCTTACAATAGCTCCTGCTTCTTTTGCAATCTCTACTGTACGATCTGTGGAATTATTGTTATATACATAGATTGTTGCCTCTGGAAGTTCTTTCTTCCAATCCTCCACTACTTTTTTAATTGTCTTTTCTTCATTGTAACACGGAATCAATACTGCAATTTTTTCCATTACGCATTCTCCTTTGTTAAAATTCATTATATTCTTTATATATTATTTCATTTACAAATGCAGCATATAAAATCGTACTCGCTGTAATCGGAAGCATATATCGCATATCGCCATTTACAGGTGATGCCAGACATATAAGGAATGATGTCACTACTGGCAAAAATGCAATCCAATATCTAATCGTCTTTTTAAAAGAACATACCATGCCAAGCAATCCAATCAAAATCCATAAATACATCATCGGTTTTGTAAATAATGTCAATGGAGTTTTCTGATATATTGTATCTAAAACCCCATGATATATATCTCTGATATATTTTGTTTTTTCCGAATAATATATTTTATATTCTTTTTGGTATGCATCCATACTTTCTGGCTGCACATAATATCCATATGGATATCTTATTTCTGTCATATAACCCCAATATCCATATGTCCCATTTAACGTTGCCTGAATATAAGCCGTCGGATGCTTCTTAAGCATTTCAAACCATATTTTAAAATAATCTTGTAGGTATTCGTCTTTCTGTTTGTAAGTATTCTTTACTGGGTCAGAAAGATCTGGATCATAATTCTTTCCGATCGTATCGTAATCTAATACTTTTCGAATCACTTTTTCCTCTTCCGTCGAAACATCCTTTCCATAATATTTTACATATCTTGCTGTCTGTTGAAAAGGAATGGAGAGCATCTCCTGCTTTCCTCCAGGCTTCACACCTGCCATAGGAAGAATTGCTTTTTGATAAACCTCCCAAAACGCCACCATTATTATAAATAAAACTATCAATTGTCTTCGATATTTTTTTACACCTACAATACAAAACGGCAACGTAAAAATTAATATATAAAACCCGTTGTGTCTGACCAAACATAATAATAAAGAAACTAGTAAAAACAAAATACTCTTAACTTTTGACTCAAATATCTTCTCTGGTTCTAATAATATGTCAAATATAAATAACACAAATAAAACAAATATTGGATAAAATAATGTGTCTTTAACTGCTGTCCTTGCATATGCCGACCAGATAGGAAACAATCCATAAAATGCTAATCCTGTAAAGCGAATCCAATACTTTGTATTCTTCTTATGCATCCAATAAAAACATATTGCGAAAACACCACTTGTAAATAACAATGTAAATAACAGATACACTGCGATTCCTACATTTTGACATCCAATGATTCTTCCAAATTTGACAAACATCCCTTCAAACAATGTCGTCAATACAGGATGATGATTCGTCAGATTTCCACTGAAAAACTGCTCATACTGTCGTATAATATCATAAGTTAAACAACCTGGAAAATACAAAATATAATTTGGAAGCCATAAAACGATCAGAATGCTCCAAGGAACTGCTATAGGATGATGATCAAATATTTTTTTTCCTATTTCACTGTTTACTTGAGTCTTTGACCTTATAAAAGACTTCCCCGCTTTTGAATATAATACATTTATGATCATATGTACGATCATTGTAAGAATCATCGTCATGATCAATGCACTGATCATATGTTTTTTATCGCATAGGATCAGTGACCAGTTGTCTCTCTGATCATAACTTATAGATATAACCATGCATATTGAAAATAAAAATGATATAATCCATGAAATGATTCGATTATTCTGATGCATTGACTGCCTTTCCTCGTTTCTCTTCTTTTTCTTTTCCCTTAAACAATCCCATCAACTGATAAAATGCCAGACCGAATACAAATGCCTTTAAATTGTAAGCGGCTGGAAAATATGCTTCTACTCCGCATGCGATAAATCCAATTTCTAAAAGCACCATAGCCCCAAAATATCCCTTTTTATAAAGTACCCATACAGCTATCAGCATAAAAGCACAAAAAAGACCAAACACAATTGGTCCATATTCCAACAATGTTCTTACAATTCCTAATTCTGTTACATATCCATCATTAGCCTGTGTATAAATTCCATATCCACAAACCTTTCCACCAATGTTACTTCCAAACAGAGGAATTCCTGCTTCAAGAAAGCAGTTCCGTGCAACTGTCAATCGTCCTGTGATCAATTGATCTAATCTCATAAATGTTGGATCTGTCAATTGAGAATAAAGTCCATAATATATAGATAAGAAAATCCCTACAAAATTTCCGATTTCTAATAAGATCAGTGAAATCTTAAACTCATAAATTTTTCTTGCATATCTTAAAATAAAATAGGCAATGATCGCTGCTGATCCACAATAAAATGCTGTTCTTGATTTTGATAGTTGATAAAACTCATAGTTGAAATAGAACATGATCGCAAATGCCCACCATTTCATTTTCTTATAATAAGCATATAAAAAACTAACAATCAAAACCATGATCATAAGATGAATCGTATTCGCATGCCATGTGCAAAACTTATATCGTACTTCTATCATTCCTCGCCCATAATCTTTTACTGTTGTTAATTTATCTGGTGCATTCACAAAGAACCATGTAAACCCATAGCTTAACCCAACAAATCCACATGCAAATACTGCTTTCATCACTTTCTTAAGATCTACGTCTTTCATTGCCAGAATGATCAGATAATTTGCGGGGTAATCAATTCCTCCAGAACTTTTCCAACACAAATACATCAAAACAGCTCCTACTGCTCCAATGATCACTTCTTTCCATTGATATTTTGTTAATATTATTTTGACCACAAAACAGATTAATCCAATATAAAATAATCTTTGCACTGGCATTTGTCTTGTCGGATCTTTCTCTACATACCAATAGTATGCTATATAAAAAAAGTAGTATGTAATATAAAGTATTGTTCCTAATAAAAAGAACAACTCTCCAATCCATTGTCTCTTATTTTCAATCTTCATCTTATTGCTCCTGTTTATTTTTCAAAAAAGCCATCGTATATTCTACGACAGCTTTTGTCTAATGCTATGATAATGAAATAATTAATCTTCTGTTCTATATCCATCCGGATTCATAGACTGCCATTTCCAGGAATCTGCACACATTTCTTTGATTCCTTTTTCTGCAGCCCATCCTAATTCTTCTTTTGCTTTTGTCGCATCACAATAGCATGTTGCAATGTCTCCGGCTCTTCGTGGTTTGATCTCGTATGGAAGTGTCTTTCCACAAGCCTCTTCATATGCATGTAAGACATCTAATACGCTATATCCGATTCCTGTTCCAAGGTTGTAGATACGTACTTCTGGTTTTTCTTCAAATTTCTTTAATGCTTTCACATGTCCTTTGGCAAGGTCTACGACATGGATATAATCACGGACACCTGTTCCGTCTGGTGTGTCATAATCATCACCAAAGACTCCTAGTTTCTCAAGTTTACCAACTGCTACCTGTGCAATATATGGTACTAAGTTATTTGGAATTCCCTTTGGATCTTCTCCGATCAGTCCGCTTTCGTGTGCTCCGATTGGGTTAAAGTAACGAAGTAATACAACGTTCCATTCTGGATCTGCGACATGGAAATCTGTTAAGATCTGCTCTAACATTCCCTTTGTCTGTCCATATGGGTTTGTGATCTGTCCTTTTGGGCATTTCTCTGTAATTGGAATGAAAGCTGGATCTCCGTAAACTGTTGCTGAAGAACTAAAGATAATATTCTTCACTCCATGATTTCTCATCACATCACAAAGAATCAGTGTTCCTGTGATATTGTTATGATAATATTCTAATGGTTTCTGTACAGATTCTCCAACTGCTTTTAATCCTGCAAAGTTAATCACAGAGTCAATATCTTCTGCATCAAAGATCTTCTCTAATGCTTCGCGGTCTAAAACATCTGCCTCATAAAATTTTACTGTTTTCCCTGTGATCTGCTCTACTCTCTTTAAAGCTTCTTCACTGGAATTATATAAATTGTCTACTACGACAACTTCATATCCTGCATTTAAAAGTTCCACACATGTATGGCTGCCGATATATCCAGCACCACCTGCTACTAAAATAGCCATGATCTCTCCTCCATTATTGTATATATTATTTATTTACACTATTCTTTATCATACCACATTTCACGATGTCATTAAAGTTTTTCTTGTAAAGCAATTATTGGGTACTCGTCTATCTCTGAATCTTTCGTCCCTCAATATAATACCGTTTCTCGCAGGCATGTCCCATAGAAAATGTCTTTCTTGGCAGTGTTCCGTCTGTCATCACGCTTGGAAACAGCTGATCTTTCTCCATTGCTGGAAGTTCAATTCCTATCGTCTGCTCTTCTTTTGACAGTTCTTTTAAGACATCTTCTCCGTGGATGTAATCAATACATCCTGAATTGTCTTTGAGATATTTATCTAAAAATGTCTGTACTTTATCTACTGCTAATTGATGTTTATGTAAATTCAGATGAAGAACTTCTTCCTTCTTTCCATAATAACAGCGAATTGTTTGTCCTTCTTCACCGCAGCATTCTGTTTTTAATGCATGTATTAATTCTTCGGGATCTGTTCCAGTAATGACTCTGTGAATTGGTTCAAACTGCTGGGAATCATCATGCAGATTCTCGAGTTCTACCAATGCATATCTCGCCGGGTGGTCTTTGATATGTTCCCATCGATGATTTTTCTTTAACTTCTCGTAACAGGCTTTTGCTGTTGCCAGAGAATGGTTTCCATCTCCAACTGCATAGACCATTGGATCATCACTTAAATCTTTATATTTTTCTGTCATCTGTTCTTCATATGATTGTAGTTTTTCTAAAAATTGTTCTTTGACCTCTCCGTCTACCAGCCATCCTGCAATATGTCCGCCTTCCTGCATCAGATCAAATTCATATAATTTCTTAAGATCTGCCTTCTGCTCTGTCACGATTTCTAATACTTCATTTTTCCAATCATCGCATAGCAAGATCACGTGCGGCAATTCGATCGGTGCCTGATAACGAATCTTCATTCTTGGTGGGATTCGCTCCATGACTGTTTTCTCTGTAGAACGGATCTTTGCTTCATGTTCCGGTGTGTAACTATATTGTTCCAGATCGATCGCACCTACGATTCCTCTTCGTATCTTTCCATTCTGCAGGGTTCTTTCCACATAAACCAAAGAATTTTCATAAGTTTTCAACAGATGATCATCTGCATAATTCTTCATTGTGGATTGAATCTTTCGGATCTTTTCATCTTCTTCCTCACTTCCAAGATATGCTTCTGGAAGCATTAGATGTAACGTTGATGGTGTATTTCCTACATACTCTTTTACTTCATCCCAGTATTCTGGCTGGGATGAAAACTGGTCACAAGCGATCACGGCCCATTTCTTCATAGAATCTACCTGTGGCATTAAAATATTTGCTGGTAAAAATGTTTCGCTCATGTTTTTTGTTCCTCTTTTCTTATATGACATAAATCTTTATAACTCTTTTTCACACATATCTAACGCCGCTGCAATAACCGCATCCATATCATAATATTTATATTCTCCGAGTCTTCCTCCAAAGATGATATTTTCTTCTTTCTCGGCTAATTTCTTATACTCTTCATATAATTTTCCATTCTTTTCATCATTGACTGGATAATATGGCTCGTCTCCTAATTTCCACTCGGAGCTGTATTCACGACTGATGACTGTCTTTGGAAGGTCATTTCCTTCTTCGTCTTTTCCGAATTCAAACCATTTGTGTTCAATGATCCTTGTCCATGGTGTCTCGGCATCTGTGTAGTTCACAGCTGCATTTCCCTGGAAGTTTGGCTGGTCTAATACTTCTGTCTCAAATCTTACGGAACGATATTCTAATTCTCCTAATTTGTAATCAAAGTATGCGTCGATCGGACCTGTGTAGATTACTTTCTCTGCTAGTGCATCCAGTTCTTCTTTATGTTCAAAGTAGTCTGTATTTAAACGAACTTCTACATCTCCTAGCATATTTGCGATCATCTTTGTATATCCGCCCACTGGAATTCCCTGATATAGTGCATTGAAATAGTTGTTATCAAATGTTAAACGTACTGGTAATCTCTTAATGATAAAGGATGGAAGCTCTGTACATGGTCTTCCCCACTGTTTTTCTGTGTATCCTTTGATCAGTTTCTCGTAAATATCTGTTCCAACCAAGCTGATCGCCTGTTCTTCCAGATTCTTTGGCTCTGTGATTCCTGCTTCTTTTTTCTGCTGTTCAATCTTATCTGCAGCTTCCTGCGGTGTGATCACACCCCACATCTTATTGAATGTGTACATATTAAATGGCAGAGAATATAATTCTCCTTTGTAATTTGCTACTGGTGAGTTTGTGAATCGATTAAACTCTGCAAACTTTGTAATGTAATTCCATACTTTTTTATTGTTTGTATGGAAGATATGTGCTCCATATTTATGTACATGAATCTTCTCAATATCTTCTGTATATACATTTCCTGCAATATTTGGTCGTTTGTCGATGACTAAGACTTTCTTTCCTTTTGCTGTTGCCTGCTGTGCAAAGACGGCTCCGTATAAGCCGGAACCTACGATTAAGTAATCATATTGTTTCATTTTGTTTTGTCCTTTCTTTATCTCAATCCGTATTTATGATTTTTATTATTTCCTATTATTTCTATATTTTTTAGTAACCTTTTTAGTCATTTTTTCATTTATTTCCTTTTTTGTAAATAAGAATGTGAATAGTAATCACACTATCCACATTCTTATTCCCTTTTATTATTTCCAAAGCTTCTCTGTATAAACGCCATTCTGAATTAATTCAGAAAAAGCATTTTGAACAATTTCTTTATCCTCTTTATATGTAACTCCAAACCAACGATCCTGTGTCTCTAACACTTTTACATTGGCTCTTTTCTCTTTTAAAAGCTTGTCCACAATATTCGGCAGCAAATATTCACTCTTTAAATCTCCTTCTTTTACATTGACAAGGAAATCTTTAAAATCTTCTGCTAGATAATTTATGAATTCTGGATATCCTGCCCACATGTTCATAGATACTTTATCTCCCGGACTAATCCATTCTTGTACTTTAGGATCATCGCACTTAATTTTCCCATCTTCTCCCATTTCTATCCCTGTTGTTTCATGTACTTGAGTTAGTAAACCATTCTCGTCAACCACGCTCACTCCTCTAGTCACAGTACCATTATCACTTAACGTATTCTTTAAGATAAATCCACCCATACCCATTGTGAACTCTCGACCTAAATCTTCTCCCCTCACTAAGAAATCATGCAGTTTCACAAATGCTTCCTTACCATAATAATCATCTGCATTGATAATTACAAAGGGGTCTTTCACAACATCTTTACAACATAGTATCGCCTGCCCAGTTCCCCATGGCTTTGTTCTTCCTTCTGGTAATTCAAATCCTTCTGGAAGATCATCAAGTTCCTGAAATACGTATTCGACATCAATTTGTTTTTTTATTCTGCTTCCGATAACTTCCTCAAACTCTTCAAAAATATCTTTACGAATAATAAAAACTACTTTATTAAACCCTGCTTTTTTTGCATCATAAATGGAGTAATCCATAATGATTTCCCCATTTGGTCCCATCTTTGCTAACTGTTTAATTCCCTCTCCGAATCTAGAACCTATACCTGCCGCCATAATGATTAATGTTGTATCCATAACATCCTCTTTCTTGTATTTCTTTCGCAATAATAACTCTATAATTCTTTCTCACACATATCAAGTGCTGCTGCAATTACTGCATCCATATCATAATATTTATATTCACCAAGTCTTCCACCGAAGATAATATTTTCTTCTTTTTCAGCTAATTTCTTATATTCTTCATATAATTTTCCATTTTTCTCATCATTCACTGGATAATATGGTTCATCTCCTAATTTCCACTCAGAACTATATTCTCGGCTGATAACTGTCTTTGGAAAATCATTTTCCTCTTCATCTTTGCCAAACTCAAACCACTTATGCTCAATGATTCTCGTCCATGGTGTTTCAACATCCGTGTAGTTTACGGCTGCATTTCCCTGAAAGTTTGGCTGGTCTAAAACTTCTGTTTCAAATCTTACGGATCGGTATTCTAATGCTCCTAATTTATAATCAAAATATGCATCGATTGGTCCGGTATAAATGACTTTCTCAGCCAATGCATCCAGTTCTTCTTTGTTCTCAAAGTAATCTGTGTTCAAACGTACTTCTACATCTCCTAACATATTGGCTACCATCTTTGTATATCCGCCAACCGGAATTCCCTGATATAAGGCATTGAAATAATTATTATCAAATGTCAGACGTACTGGAAGTCTTTTGATGATAAAGGAAGGAAGTTCTGTACATGGTCTTCCCCATTGTTTTTCTGTATATCCTTTAATCAGTTTTTCATAAATATCTGTTCCGACTAGACTGATTGCCTGTTCTTCCAAGTTCTTTGGCTCTGTAATCCCTGCTTCTTTTTTCTGCTGTTTGATCTTATCTGCAGCTTCCTGTGGTGTAATCACTCCCCACATCTTATTAAATGTATACATATTAAATGGGAGTGAATATAACTCTCCTTTATAGTTTGCTACTGGTGAATTTGTAAATCTATTAAACTCTGCAAACTTTGTAATATAATTCCATACCTCTTTGTTATTTGTGTGGAATATATGTGCCCCATATTTATGTACATGGATTTTCTCCATATCTTCTGTATATACATTTCCGGCAATATTAGGGCGTTTATCAATTACTAAGACTTTCTTTCCCTTTGCTACTGCCTGTTGGGCAAAAACGGCCCCGTAGAGTCCAGAACCTACGATTAGATAATCATACTGTTTCATTTGTTACTTTCCTTTCTTTTTGAGAAAACTCTTCTTAAGTATCCCATCAACTACATAATTTTGTACAAATGTCTCTTTCGTCAGCAATAAAATTATGCCATAAATCCCAAAGAAGCTGATACCTGCTACTACTAATTTTAAAAATACCATATCAACAACTCCACTGCACTTTATAGATATAATACTTGCCAAAATCAACGCTACCAGTACTTTCCAGTATTGAACCTGTTTTGCTATCTTAAAAAACAAATCTTTCAAATACATAATCTGTACAATTAACACAACAAATTCCGCAACCAACGTACCCAGTGATGCTCCTGCTGCTCCCATCTTAGGAATAAAGATAATATTTAAAATCAAATCTGCCACTGCGCCTGCAACAACAGAGTAAACCAACTGTTTTTCTTTATTCAATGGTGTTAATACCTGAATTCCCAATAAGTTTGATAATCCAATCAAAACAATTGTTGGTGCAATGATCTGCATCGCCAGTGTTGCTCCAATAAACTCTTTTCCTGAAAGAAATACTAAGCAATCTCTTGCATAAAAAATTGTGAATAACATTAACGGCAAAGCAATAACAATAACAAAATTATATGCTTTCCTTATCAATGTCTGGAATTCTTTTTTTCTTCCTTCCATAATATAATAGGATAGTCTAGGCAATAAAACCGCCCCTAGGGATGTTACCAGGCTTGTTAAAATAGTCTTTACCTTTACTGCTGCTGCATACAATCCAACATCTACATCCGTTTTCATAAAACCAAGCATGACATTATCCAGATTGGTATAAATATTTACCGCAACAACTTGGGCAAATAATATTAAAATCGGCTTTAAATGCTGTTTAATATCATAATTTCCAACTGGTTTTAACGATACATATTTTCTAAGATTAATAAAATTCAACACATTAGAACCTGCAGATGCCAAAATGGAAGTTACTCCATAAAACACATAATCATCTGGACTATGTATGAACATGAACATCAAAATAACACCTACAAATTTTAAAAATATCGAACGTTTTGCTATGTAGCCGTATTGCTCTAATCCTTGATATAGCCAATTAACCCCTAATGGATCTAGTAAAATTGATACTCCTACCACTAGAAACAATGTTCGATCAGATTGAAATCTTGGAACGAATAAAATTGCTAATATGTATACAATAGATACTAGTAACATCATAAACAAATGAATGCTTAAAATTTCCTGTGTTGTTCTATTCAACTTTTCCTGGTCATCTCTTACTTTCGCTGTTGTCCGAATTCCGTATGTAGGAATTCCTAATGCTGCTACCATTGTAAAATAGCTTACTACAGATATTGCAAAAGAAACTTTTCCTGTTCCTGAAGCTCCTAAAACTCTGGATACATATGGAAACGTAATCAACGGAAAAATAAAATTTGATGCAGTTAATATGAAGTTCATTATGAAATTGAATTTTACTGATTTGATTTTCATGATAATGCTTCCTGTATTGCTTGTTTTAGATAATACCCATTTCTTACTTTTTCAGAACATTTCTTTGCATTTTCGCGCATTAAATTATACTCATCTTTAGAAATATCTTTCAGTTTTTCATTTATTTCATCTAAAGATGATACTGTTATCCCAACTTTATTTTTTCTTACATATTGTGCAATTGCTGCCCTATTCCATGTAATGATAGGAATACCACATGCAAGATATAACGATGTTTTATGTGGATTATTAATTCTTAGATAATCTCCAAATATTCCACTACATGTTTTTGCTGTATCTCCATCCCATACTAATCCATACGCACCGTTTAAATGCCATGGTAATTCATCTGAAGGATAGGATCCATGATACTTAATTTTATTATCTGTCACTCCTGTATAATTAATTCCATATAAATCAAATTTAACATCATGTGGTAATTCGTATACATAGCCAACTTTATATGAACTTAAATTACCCGCAATAATAATATTATTTTCTTCTGACTTTGTACTTTCAGGTAATTCATTTCCTTCTTTAATTAAATAGTCAAACATTTTTAATGTTACCATTGAATCTTCAGAAATACCTTTCTTCGTCAAAACTTTTTTCATTGATTGATTATGTACAACAATTTTTGAAAATTGCTTTAATACAGGTATTTCCTCAATATATAAGCGAATTTTTCGTTTTTTAGAAATTGTATTATCCTTAGTTATTCTTAATGTTTCTAAATCATGTATAACAGCAATTGTTTTAATATTTTTCTTCTTTAAATTCTTTAACAAATGAGATGCAAATATAAATCCTTCTTGCAGTGGAAACTGTATAATTAATATATCTCCTTCTTTTAATTTATCTAAGGACCCTTTCCAAATTTGATATAAATGATAATGTGAAAACAACTTTTTTAAAATACTTTTTTCATTTAAATTTTTCTTAATTTTAATCTTTATATCTTTTGCTTTCCAATCATATAATATATCTTCTACATCAATTCTTGCTTTCCCTGCCGCTGTAAATTCACTTTCTCCTGAACAAATATGCTCTTTTACAATATATATTTTTTCTTTCATAACTGTTCTCCATATCCATTTGTGGGATTTTTTATTACAAAAATCAATTATTTATTTTTTAAATTATCATTTCAAAACGAATAAATTGTTTTTTTCTTAGTGCACTTTCTACTTTTCTCATATTAGCATTTTTTGTATGAAAGCCTTTAAAATAATCATCCATCAATTTTGTAATTAAAACAAATTCTGATTCGCGTACTTTCCTCTTTTGTTTTCGTATCCGCCATGCATTCATTATGCTCTGTTGTAATAAATACTCATATGCTTTTTGATCATAGTGAACCTTGAATTTAGGAAATTCTTTTAGGCATTGTTCTGTAATCCAATAACTATCTATGGATTTTTCACTATACACTGCTTTTGATGTAATACCTTCTGGATTTAATCTGTATCCATACACAATGTTATCAATTGAAATACATTTAAATGGCAATGCAGCAAGTATAAATGAAATTGGTGTATCCTCAAACCAATATCCGTCTGGAAATTGAAAGTTTTCTAACACTGAATATTTATAAAGTTTTCCCCATGGGTAGCCTGATATATATCCCTGACTTCCAGATTCTTTTGCACTTTCTTTTACTCTGTGCTCTTCCTTTTCCTCATTCGTAAATGTATACCAACTTCCTTGTAAAATATCCGCATCATATTCATACGCAGTATCTAACATAACTTCAATAGTATCTTGAGGTAATACATCATCCGCATCCAAAAAAATAATATATTTTCCTCTTATAAAACTCAATGCAGTATTTCTTGCTCCTGAATAGCCTTTGTTATCTTGATTTATAATTTCAACATCAATTTGACTTCCTTTATACAGTTTTTTTAAATTTTCTAGCATTATACTTGTTTGATCAGTTGATCCATCATTAACAACGGTAACTAATACACTATATTCTGAGACTTGGATAAAAACAGATTCCAAACATTCTTTTATATATTTTTCTGCATTATACGCTGGGATAATAATATGTAAATCATATTGAATAGCAAGTTTATTTTTTGTATAACAAGTTCCTTTTGGTTTTGGACTGATCTCTTGTAAATATTTTCTTGCTTCATCAAAACTTAATCTTGACTGTACTCGAACAAAATTTCCAAACATAGAATTTACAGCCTTAATGATTTTTTTAATCATTTCTTACCTTTTCCTTTGATCCTATTCTTTATCTTTTTCTTAATAGTTTCATAATCTCCTGTACTAATCCACTCCCAATAATATGACAGACTAGTATATAACTTTGCTATACATTCCCCTGGTCTTCCTCGTAATGTCTTTTGAATTTTTACACAAACATCTCTTCTTTTTTGCATTTTACTATCAAGCCATGATGCATCATACCAATGTATTGATCTTGAGTTATCCGTAATATTTAATTCCCCAACATTATAGTCATATGGGCAAAAATAATCAGAAGGATATATCTGCATTCCCTTTATGATCTCATATTTTTGTTCATTGGAAAGCCCATATTTTCTTAATATATTGGTTACTTTTTCTACTACTGTTTCCATTTTTTCTACTTGCTCGAAGTGAGCTTGCTCATAATGTTCCACTATTTCTTTTATTATCGGCATTTTAGGTTCTGCTGCCAATCCAAGGCCTGCATTTACTGGAAATGCATTTGCAATTCTTTCACGACCAATAAATGCGCCTTTCTGTAAAACATCATCCATACTTTTAATGACTTCTACATCTGTATCAAAATAAACTCCACCATGCTCATATAAAATTTTAAATCTTGCATAGTCACTTACAAAAGCCCATTTTTTAGCATCGTACGCTTCTTTACAATAATCACATGAAAATAAATCAAAATTATTTTCATTCCATTCGATTATTTTATAATCTGGAAAATATTTTTTCCAACTATTAATACATTTAATAGCAATATCCGGCAGTGGATTCCCGCCAAACCAACAATAATGAATTATTTTCGGTATCATTTAAATACTCCTTTTTATTCCTTCTGTTTTAATCTCTCAGTACCTATCAAAGTACTTGCAAACAGTAACGTAAAATTTGATGTAGCTGACACCATCATGCCTTCATATACCATCCAAAATAAAATCAAAATACAAATAGTCACTAAAACCACATCCTTTTTCTCTATGCATTTCATAATTGCTTTCTGCTGAAATCCCGCAATTATAAGTGATCCTAAAATACCATAATGAATCAAAATATAAACAAATCCGTTATCTAGCGCATAATATTGATTGTCTAATGCGATTAATGAAAGATCGACCTTTTGTCCAATCAATGTTACTGGATAATATGCAAGATTCATTGCTGATAATAAAATACGCCCATTCATCAATCTGTCAACTAAATCAACAAATCTTGGCATCATTTCCTTCGCACGTAAAAAGACAAGTCCAAATATAATTATCAACAAAATTCCCTGAAAATATTTTGCTATTTTTAATATAATTTTGTCCATATTTTTAACATACTTATAGATTAGCAAAATAAACACTAATGTGGTCATTAATAATAAACTTGTTCTTGCTCTCGAAAAATAAAAAATCAAACAGTCTGCCAGAATTGCAACAACAAAATGCTTTTTTTTCAAATTATCTCTACAAATAGCAAACATAAGAAATATTAATATTCCTGCACTTCCTGCAAATGTATTAGCATGTCCATATCCAAATAAAACACTTTTATCCGCAGACGTTAATGCTATTGATCCTCTCTCTAACACACCTACTAAAGACAATAAAACTATGGACACAAATACAACTAATCTTATTGAAAAAATCATTTTCAAAATATCATCTATATCCAGTTTCCATGCAAGCACTACTAATAATATACTTGCAAACATATCTGTATTTCCGCTTATAACATAACTCATTACTGCAAATAATAAAATAACAACATGGAACAACAACTCTTTTATTGAATATCTTCTTACTAAAATGCATAATATAGAAAAAACTATTGCTCCCACCAGACATATACTATGTAAAAGTTCTTTAAATCCATCATTCACCGTTGTATTATATAAAGCTGCATCAAGAATAAGTAAAAATAATATGCATTTATAAGCAAATTCTGACAGTTCCATTTTCTTCATTAGCTTCACCTCTATCATTTTTTTAGTATATAATCTCGAACTGAAATTGCTTTATAATTAGTCACATCATTCTTATCATAATAATAAAACTCATCCATACTTCTTTTTGCATTTCTATCAGCCATGCCTTTATTAACTTTCTCTTCAAAATGTTTTTTATTTTTCACGAAATAATGATACAATCTGATATTTTTTTTCTTTGGAAGTTCATTTCTAGGTTGAACTATTTTCTTTCCATCTAGATTTATCTTTTTATAACCAAATGTTTGTAACGGAAGATGTGGATTAACCCAACCTACTATTTTAGATGGAATTACGCATGATTTAACCAATTGATTCCATTCAAATTCGTCTCGTGCGCAATGAGTAAATGCATTTATTACACCATCTTCCGGATCTTCTACTAAATTTGATGATCCAAAAATAAGCCAATTAATACCTAAACAAGCTATTTTTTTCTTTCTTTTAAATACACTATCTAAAATTTGATACAATGTTTTTCCTTTTAACAAATCATCAGCAATTAAAATTTCATCTGCATCAAAAAACATAATATATTTATATTTTTTTGCATACTTTTTACAAGCTTGATTGTAAGCATCTATTTGTCTCTTTTTCCCATGCCATGGTATGTAGGTCACACTCTTATATTTTTTTATAATTGAAGCTGTTTCATCGTCTGAATCGTTATCATATATAATAAGATCACAACCTAGTGCCGTATAATATTCTATATATTCTTTAATATATTTTCCTTCATTTTTGATTATCAAAACCACGGCACATCTATCTGATTCAGTATTTATAAACACCGCTTTAATAGACGCATAAATATATCGTACAACCCCTGCAGGAATTAAAATAATAGATAATATTTTTCTCAGCTTCTCATTGTTACTTTTTTCTCTAAAATAAATCATTATATTTAATGAATAAACGCAACTTTGTAAAAATCTCATCATAATTTATAAATATATTCCTCTCTCTTTTGTTTTCTTTTAATTATCCAATATGTTTTTTATTCTAAGCATTGTAATTATAAGTAAATAAAATCTGAACTTCAAAAGATATAACAGCAAGTAATGGTCTTTTTGTAAATTTTCTTTGATATTATTAAGATATTTTAAATTAGCAATGAACATCTTATCTTGACGAATTTTCTTTAAATATCTTCTTTGTTCTCCATAAGAATTCCATTTATTGTACCTAGACTGAGTTATAGCTCTTCCCGCTGTCTGAAATACCTTAACAGCAAATAACTGATTGAATTTTTTTAAATTCCAAGCTTTTTTTTCTTTTATTATTTCTTTAAATATCTTTTTAAATGTAAAATAATAATCTTTATCAAATTTTGTTGTCATACCAGAACCACATCTATAATCGTATAATGCTTTATTCAAATATACAAAAGTATCTGCATTCGTAAAAAATTCTATAGATTGTAAAGTATCTTCACCGGTACTTATCCTTCCATATTTTTTATACTCCAAATTTGTATCAATACATGATGTCTTACAAATTTTTCCCCAAACACTAACTACACTATGCCCAGTCATAAATTCACGTAATACAGCTTCTCTAGATACTAAACTGTCATATTTCTTTGAAAAGATATTCTCAAATGCAATTGTTTTTTCTTTTCCGTCATATCTATTATGATTTATAAATATAATATCTGGATTTTTATATTTTAAGATGATGTCCTTTATAGATTTGAGCATCTCTTTTTCTAATAAATCGTCTGAATCACAATTTATAACATAATCCCCAGACACCCTTTTAAATCCAAAACGTCTAGTTGCCAACAATCCTTCATTAGGCTTATGAAACACTTTAACAATATCAGGATATCTGTCTTTATATGTATCGCATATTTTTGCACTCATGTCTGTTGAGCCATCATCAATCAAAAGTATTTCACAATCATTATCTATTGTTTCAACCTGTAAAAGTATTGATTGCATACATTCATCTAAATATTTTTCAACGTTATATACGGGAATAACAATACTGAACAGCATACTCTTTCACCTAAATCTTTCTTATAATTTATTTAACATAATTTTAATAAAATATGTTAAATTCAAGCCTTTGTTACAAAAATTTATATAATGTTTATTCAACAATTTTTTGCGATATTTTATATTGTTTTTATAATTACAGATGTAATAAATTACTCGTTTATATTCGGGAATAATACTCTTTCCATATCCCTTTTTCAATTCCAACATCTGCTCTTCAACTTTATATTCCTCTATGTATTGTCTGACCTGTTTTAAATTGGATCTGATACCTTTTCCTAATCCTACAGTGTTATTGCTATGTTGCCTGTAGTTCATATGTGGTTTTGGATCTACTATAACCTCTCCTCCCATTGCCAAACAAACTTTTAGCACCCATGTATCATGCATCAACATATACTCCGGTTTGTATTCTAAAACTTTATTTAATAATGCCGTATTAAAAACTGCTGTACATCCTGCTATATCAGATAATACAAATCTCGTTCTTAAATTACGATGCTCATTGAGACTATGATCTGATAGAAAATTCATATGTTCATCAACTAATCTTTGTCCACAATAATAAAGCGCTGGATTTGATTGATTACATTTATCTTCTAGTTCTTCTACCGCTATACATAATTTATCATTATCCCACACATCATCCTGATCGCAAAACGCTATATAATCAATATCTTTTTGAGCTGCATGTTCCATCAAATCATAAAAACCATATTGAACATTTAAATGTTTTCCTGTGTACCAATCCAGTTTTCCCTGTTTTTTCCACTTATTCAATACATTTGTCGTATTATCGGTTGAACCATCATCTCTAACTAAAATTTCCAATTCAACATTTTTTTGATCTATCAAACTTTGAATCTGTTCATCTAAATATTGTGCTCCATTATAGGTAGCCATTAACACAAGTACCTTTTTCATGAATCTTCCCCTGCTCATTTCTATTGAAACATATCTTCTACAATACTTTCTAATTTTTCATTAAATCTTGCATTGTTATTTTCCAGTGCTGTAGTCAGCTTAGCTGTGATTTTGTCGTATTTTAAAATTGCCTTTTCTAAATTCTTTATTTTCTTTACAACTATGATATTGCCATATCTTTCTTTTACAGCTGTAGCAAACTCTACTTGATGATTATTCACATGCTCGCTATATTTTTTCTGTCGTGGCACAACAATTGGAACTTTACCAATCTGCAATGGCATAATAAAACTAGAAGGTCCGCCATGTGTAATCACAATATCCGCCTTATCTACATTTTCTAACATTTGATCATATGGAAGTAATTCTGACCATTCACAGTATTTGGGTTCATAGGTACAATACCCTGTCTGCATAATAACTTCATCTTTAATTATTCCACTTCCTTTTAATCGATCAATTTCCTCAATTAGCCGATTAAATTGCTGTTCATGTGTTCCTACCGTTACAAATATCAAAAGAATACCTCCTAGAATATACTACCTAAATTGATTGCTTTCGGATAAACCTTCTTCATTTCATCCCATTGCACAATAAATTTATCAACAATGGGATAAACCAATTTTCCTGTTAAAGTTGGTTTATCTATTCGGTCAAACACTTCAATGTAAATCAATTTCTTTCCCATTAATTTTGCAATATAGAAAAATGGAACTGCTACTGCTGCTCCTGATGATATTACAAGATCTGGTTTTTCCTTTTTCAAAACTTTTAATGCCACAAACGTATTTTTTATCAGATTTTTGATATTTCTATTCGTCGGAAAATAGCACGGATATACTTTTTCCCCTTTCAGCATACTTTTAGCATCTTCCTTATCAAATGTAACCCAAAATCTCTCTTTGTCTTTCCAAAACGGCTTTAACATATATAAATGTGTTAAATGACCTCCACTTGATCCAACCAAACATACCTTCATATTGTTTTACCTCAATTATTATCTTGCACCATCACTATGTAATACAACTTGGACAGTTTTTAAAATAATTTCTAAATCTCTTTTTAACGACCAGTTACTAATATAATCTACATCCATTGCAACAATCTCTTCAAAATCAGTAATATCACTTCTTCCGCTAACTTGCCAAACTCCTGTTAGTCCTGGTTTCATACTTAGTCTCCGTTTGTGATATCCCTCATATTGTTCAAATTCGTCCACTGTTGGTGGCCTTGTTCCAACAAGACTCATATCACCTTTTAATACATTCCAAAATTGTGGAAATTCATCCAAACTTGTTTTTCTAATAAATTTCCCAATCTTTGTAATTCTTGGATCGTCTGTCATCTTAAACATCAAACCATCCATCTCGTTTTGTTCCATCAACTCTTTTTTACGTTCTTCCGCATCTGCATACATGGAACGAAATTTGTATATTTTAAATATTCTACCATTACGCCCCACTCTCTTCTGTGAAAAGAATAGTGGCCCTGGAGATTCAAATTTTATCATTGGTCCCAAAATTAACGTTATGACTGCTGTTAAAACAAGTCCAACAATTCCACCTAAAATATCTAGCATTCTTTTTACAAATACCATCAGCAATGCTACGTCCCTTTGCGCAAATGTAATTATTGGATACCCTCCGATTTGATTCAAATATTTAACTCTGCTCTCCACATCCAATTCATACAAACGAATATTTAAATCAACAGTTATACCCATTTCTTCAAATTTTTTTACTAACTTTTGGATTTCTAGATCTGGTCCTTCTGGCATTAAAATGAACACCTCATCTACAACTTCTCTCACTGCATATTCAAACATTGTATTTCGATTTGCTACAATTGGAATATTATTCACTTGCTGTCCCACCATATCTTTATCCACAATAATAATTCCTGTAATCCATAAATTCCAAATCTTTTCTTTTATAATGTTATTAACTACTTCGTTAACCCGTTCTGATGTAGTCATAATTAACATTTTTCTTGTAACTGAATTATAAGGTCTATATTTTAAAACATACCACCGATATATAATATGTGATATCTGCATCCAACAAAAACTGAACATCATAGTTGCTAGATAAATAAATCTTGAATAGTCTCTTGCATCATCAATTAAATATGCAACCGTTGCCATTAATGCTCCTGTTATAATGTTGGTTTTTAAATTCACTGCAAATTCTTTCCAAAATTTTCTTTTAAAGAATTCTTGATTAGGATTAATCACAAGATAAACTATTGTCAATACAAAAATAGCAATCAGCCAACGATAAATGACTCTGTTATCTTGCACCCATACATTATTAATATCTGGATAAAATCGGATATGTGACATAAAAAAATATCCTATGGTAATTCCAAAAACATCCCCTATATAAATAATCAGATTTTGTAATTGTGAACGCTTTACTCCCATAACCTCTATTCCTTTATAAAATTTCTACATTTTTTTTGCTTTTTTTATTAAATTAACAATGTACATAATAAAGAAAATTCCTACTACAAGAACAAATCCACCTACTGCTCCTACTGCTCCAAATTTCTTTGTACTTTTAGTTTGTACCGTTTCAATTTTAGATGGTTGATCCGTAACTACCAATTTATTTCTTCCTAAAGTTTTCTGTATAACATTTTGAACTACAGGCACTACTTCTTTTGATATTTTTTTTGTCTCTTTTTTACTATCAGACTTTACCTTAATCTCTATAAATCGAGTGTTATCTATAACTTCTGCTGAAACAGCTTCTTTTACTTTCTTTTTTGAAATTTTGCATTCTTTCGCAATCTTTCCAACAACTAAATCCGTTTTCACTAATTTTGCATAGTCATAAGCCATTTCCCCAGCATTATCCCTGATCAGCACCTTATCGGATGTCTTAGGCACAGTAACATATACCTGCATCTTAGAGCTATACTCTGTCACGCTCTTCACCTTCGCATACCCAAATCCAGCTCCAGCAAATACTATCATTCCTATCAAAATAAACACCCACTTTGACAGAATATATTTACACATATCCAATAAATCTACCTCGATCAAATCGACTCTTTCCTTCTGACTCATAACCCTTCTCTCCTTTTGATTCTTTTTCTCTGTATTTTCTGCCTGTCTCCTTGGCATATATTCTTTATTTTAACATATATATAACATAATTACTACATTTCTGTAACTTTTCTTTTCATTTTGCTTTCGCAGAGCATTCTGATCCGTTCTCCTAGCCATGTAACTAATTTATCTCTTCTTGATGCTGTGATAAATGGTGATCGTTGTAATAATTCATTAAATTCTTCTTCTAGTCCTATCAGCTTTTGGAACTCATATCGCTCTATATTCTGGATCAAAGCAATCTGTTCTTCATGATATTTGCAGAATGGTTTTGATTCATTGAGTGGCAATGTTTTGATCTTATTTTCGCTGACTCCTGCAAATGCTGATGTTCCTGTGTCAAAGATCGGTGCTGCTTTTTCTATCTGCAGTGTATTTACATTACGGATCATCCCAAAATTATTATAATGCCTGTCTCTGTTACAGATGATAAAATCCAGAATCAACATATCATCCAGACTTTCTGTTATATCAACTCCCATCTCCTGACAGCATTTCTTATAGTGTTGATAGTATGAATGGTGATTGATTTTCTTTTTTATCTTTTTTATCTTCATAAACATATTTGCAGTGATCAATTCTGTATCAGGTGTTATGAAGTTATCACACGCAGAAAATGCATGATCTTCTTGATAACCACACTGATACTTCACGTAATTTTTAATATTTAATCTATCACATATCATATTCGCCAGGACTTCATTTAATGGTTCTTGTTGTGACTCTCCACTCCCTGATTTCAACAACACTCTTTTTTGATTCTGAATCACCCATTTTTTTCTGAGCCATCCGTCAGATGTATTATCTGGTGACATAAAATCACCGCCAAATTGTCCTCCAAACAAAGCGCTTCCTACATCTTCTGAAAACGGATTCTCAAAAAAATTGATATCTTTCCATTGTATTTTTGAGTGATCTGGCCGGATCCAATATTGATCGCTTAATGATAATCCATAGCTTTTCTCCAGAAGTTCTTTTGATGAATCAATTCCCATATTCTCAAGTGCTTCTTTGATCCCTGTGCGGCTTGCCGGTATAGATCGTCCATGCCACCAATGATTTAAAGTCTTGACATCAATTCCTGTTTTAGTTCGTGTTCCAATCGGAAGATACTCTTCATTCCACGTATCTGTTATACGCAAGATTGTCCCCATCTGTGTTTCAAAATCGATAACGGGGTTATTCTTATTCATCAATGTGTAAATCATGGGCACACCTTCTTTCTATAACTATGGGCATAGTTTTCCTTTTATTATACCACAAACCATAACACCCAAAAAGAGACAACACATATCTTCATCTGCTGTCTCTTTTCTTATGGTTTCTATTCTTACCAGAACTTTGTATTCGTTGTAATATAATCCACTTTCTGTGCAATATAATCTGCGACTCTTTCTGTATCATCCACAGTCCAAAGTCCTACATTCACTCCGCCATCTTTGAATGCCTTGATGTCTGAGAGTGAAATCTTATCACAGTTTGCATCTAATTCAATCTTACGTTTCTTGTAATAATTGATCATTCCCTGGTCTGGATTGTTTGTTACATGCTGTAATTTTACATTTGTGGATGTTGTTGCATTATCGTCTAAGACTTTTCTCATCTGTACCATTGTTTCAAAGTCATAGGCAATAAACATATATTCTTTATTCCCCATGATCTGACTTGTTAATGCATACAGATCTTCCATGTTGTTTTTTGTCACTGCCTGCATTCGAGAGTCATTTGTTGTTTCATTTCCGTATTCTACGAATTCCATCTTGATCTCGATAACTGGCACCATGTTGTACTTCTTGCATGTTGTTAGATAATCTTCTAAAGTTGCAACTGTTGTTGCTGATTTTACATTTCTGTATTTTGAAATGTTATTTCCAGATTTGATCGTCAGTTTCTGGATCTCTGATAATGTCATATCTTCTGGTTTCTTATCGACTCCGCATAATCTCTTGAATGTCAAGTCGTGCTGCAGGACGAATTTCTTGTCTTTTGTCATTCGGACATCTGTTTCTGCTCCCCAGAATCCTGCTCCACCTGCTAATTCATAGGCTTTGATCGTATTCTCTGGTGCTTCAGCACTTAATCCGCGGTGTGCGATAAACTTGGCACTATTTTTTGTGATCGGTGTTACAACAGTTACTTTGTAACTGTTTTTCTTCTTTGATCCATCGGCTGCTGTTGCTGTGATCGTTGCTGTTCCAACTTTCTTTCCTGTTACAACTCCATTTGTGCTGACTGTTGCCACGCTTGTGCTAGAAGATTTGTATGTAACCTTTTTATTTGATGCATAAGTTGGTGTTACGATTGCTGGATTGCTGACTGTTTTCCCTTTCTGTACAACTGCACTTGCCTTTGCAAATGTGATCGCTGTCACTTTCTGTTTCTTTACTGTGACTTTGCATGTTACTTTCTTTGATTTCTTTGATTTCACGTAACATGTGATGGTTGCTTTTCCTGCTTTGACAGGTGTGACAACTCCTTGTGTACTGACTTTGGCGATCTTCTTGTTGCTTGTTTTCCATCCAAGCTTCGCTTTAGATGCTTTGGCTGGTGTGATCTTCACTGCAAATCTCTGTGCATTCCCAACATACATTGTCTTTCTATATGCTGACCATTTGATCTTTGATACTTTCGTTGCTGCAGATACTGAAATCAGGCTTGTCATAAGAAATACACCTAAGATAGTGATCACTGTGAATTTCTTTAATCCTGCCTGTATCATTTTCTTTACGTTTTTCATAGTTCCTCCCACTCTTTTAACATTTTTGTAACATTTGTCTAAGGGCTATTCTATCATGTTTTTTGTATTTTTACCAGTATCTCTTCTTATTTTAACGTTGATTTAACAGCTTTTTTCTGTACTTTTCAAAGTACAATCCATATATTCCCAGTCCGATCCATGCCATCAGACTGATGCATGCCCCTATTTTCAATCCTGGTGTTTCATAATCTAATTTGACATTTTGTGTTCCTTTTTTCATTACGATTCCCATAAACATTCCGTTTGCCTTGTAAATCTTTGCGCATTTTCCATTGACTGTTGCTTTCCATCCTTTGGAATATGGGATCGTTACACACAGGATCTGATCTTTTTTCGCATGATAGACTCCTCTGAAATGATTTCCTTCGTATTGGATCTGTTTCATTGAGTTCTTCTTGCGTTCTTCTAATTTAGCAAGGACATCTTTTTTAGGAACTGTGATCAGATTGATATCATCAAATTCATATTCACCTGGAGACAAGAAGTTTAGTCTTACTTTTTCTTTTGCCTTGCTTGCCTGATGATTGATCTTCACAATGTAATCTTTTCTTCCAAAATAGTATGGATTGAAGGTGCTTTGAATATGAATTTTCTGTTGTACATCGTTCTGTGTCACAAGGATTCCTTTTGTTCCCTTTCTTCCAGTCAATATAAAGTTATCGTCTCCATTTTTCTTTCCATGATAAACGAGATTTTTAAAATACAGATAAGTTTCCTTGTCTTTCTCTACTGGCACCGTAATATCTGCATATTTCTTTCCTTTTGGAGATGAGATTCTTGTCTCTGGCAATGAGATCGTCTGTATGTCAGGATCATTTCTTTGTTCGTTGTGCTGAATCTCTTTGTCTGCCGGATACTGATCCAATATGATCTGTGCAAGCATTGCCTGTTCCTTGCCGATTCCATTTAACTGCTCATATTGCTGCTCTGTCATATAAGAATCGTATGCATATGCAAATGGCAGTGCATATTTGTTCTTATATAATGTGATATTTCCTTTTTTATTTAGTTTCTCAACTCCATATGGTACATCCCCCATGGAACTTACATCTTTTGCAACCTGACTGTTATGTGCTACTGTTATGTATTTTACACCAGCTAATGACAAAAGTCCCAGTCTTTGATCGACGCCTTTATATTTATCTGCATACTGCATTCCAAGCGTATCATATCCTTTGATCGTATCTGTCACACATTTTGCTGTGATGCTGTAATATCCACTGATCGTATTCAAATGGTTGATCAATCCATAATTTTTATATCGATATCCCTCTGCATGCACTCGGTAAACAGATGGATCATTTACTTTGCTCAGCATACGGATATTATCTTGCTTCAATGTTTGATATGCTTGTCCCTGATCCATAAATTCCTGTGTATAACCATATCCTTTTGGATCGAATCTGTAATATCCATGCACTCCTACTGATATCAGAAGTAAGATTGCCATGCTCACTCGCACAGTTCTCTTCTGTGCATCATAGCCAAGTCTTTGAAAGATCAACAACAGAATATAAAATACTGCAATTAATCCACAGGCTGCCATGATTCCTTTATTCTTCAGGATTTCTTCTCCTGATGTGTTTACGATGATACAAAATACAGTATAAATGATGATTCCTGCACCAATTCCGATCTGTTGCCGTTTTGACATCACAAATAAGCGCGGATACATTTCTGCTGTCAACAATGCCACAATAAAGCTCAGTGCAAATGCCCACCGGTTGTTTGCATAGGAAAACCCATTAAATGCATATCCAAAGATTGGGAAGATCAGTGCGATAATGCTTGCTATAAATGCCGCTCTGTATTTTTTATGTTTCATTCGCTGTGAAAACAGTGTAAATAATACAACGATCCCAACGATCGGCAGATATCCTGCGTTCGTATTGCTGCCCATATTTCCGTATCCAATAAAGTTTTCAATAAACAGCAGATAATATTTCCCTGGGTATACGATCAATGATTTCCAGTCAACCCCATTGCCGTAACGGCCATTTCCAAGAAATCCTATGACAGATGGCAGCAAGATCACTGCTGCCATTGCAATTCCCAGTATATAATACATTCCAAACTTCAAGATCGTCAGGAAAAAGTTTTTGATCTTATTTTCTTCAGTGTATTTATAAAAGCGGATCCATGCGTAGATCACCGCAAATATCGTCAGCATGTATAAGAAATAATAATTACTCATTGCAGATACACAAACTGCGAAAATAAATACATACGGTCTTTCTCTCTGATAGATCTTCTCGATTCCAAGACACAACAGAGGAAAATAAATCATTGGGTTGATGAAGAATGGATGACGCAGTCCTAGTCGGAAACAAAATCCACTGAATACATAGACCAGTGCCCCAATCACTGTTCCATAACTTCGTTTTTTCATTTTTCTTGCATACATGATAAACGTGACCCCTGCCAGATACATTCGTAACAGGATCATGAAATCATACATGGTTTCAGTATTTTTTGGCGAAACAAATCCATAGAGAAGGTTTAACGGATCACCGATCGCATAGTAATTCAATGTTGAGAGGATGTCTGCACCATACCCAAGACTCATATCCCACATCACAAGTTTTGGGTGTCCCGCCAGAAGATTACGGAAAAATTCTCTTAATGCCTCCCCATAATATGCTAATGCTGAAAAATGCTGGCTTAATCCGTCTTCTACTCCAGCTCCCCATACAAAGCTTTTTCCTTCGGTAAAAAATGGCAGAAATGCCGCGATACACATCAGTAAAAACATCAGTGTATAGATTCCATAGCAATACTTTCTTTGTTCTTTTATCATTGTACTTTTCCTTTACCCTTTACCCTTTTTGTTTATTATCACGCTTAGTATACCACATTTTGGATTGAAAATTCCTGAAAAATGTCTTAAGATATTGGATGTATGTACATTTTAGAATATTTTATATCTATCGGAGGTAATATGATATGTTAAATTTGATAAAGAAATTATATAATGATTCGCGAATTCGTTATTTGTTTTTCGGTGGATTGACAACCCTCGTTAATCTTGGAATGTTTGCTTTATTAAAAGGACCATGTGGAATTGATTATAAGATCAGTAACTTTTTCTCTGTTGCGATCGCGATCTGTTTTGCATTTGTCGTAAATAAGCTATATGTATTTCAGTCTAAATCTGAATCCTTCACAGATACGATTCATGAATTCATCAAGTTTGTTCTCGGTCGTCTTGTAACCATGGCTGTAGAAGTTGGCGGAGTTCCTTTCTGTGTTGAGATCATCCATCAGCCACAGATGATCGCTAAACTGGAAACACAAGTTATTGTTACGATCGTCAATTATTTTATCAGTAAATTTCTTGTTTTTAAATCTCAAAAAAAATGATCCCTTGTATCATATAAAATCCCTGAGATCAGATGTTCATCTCATCCGATCTCAGGGATTTGTATTATTATTCTTTGGATTTGATCACTTCTGAGATAATGTATCTCGGACGCATCTTCACTTCATCATAAATCTTCGCGATATAATATCCGATCACACCTAAACTAAACATCAAAATACTTCCAACCAACAGTAGCAATAAGATCACTGTTGTAAATCCTGCAACTGCATGTCCGGAAAAATACATATAAAGCGATTGTATTCCAAGCAGTACTGCAAATATGAAGAATACAACGCCAAAAAATGTGACGATCTGCATTGGTGCGGCACTAAATGATGTGATATTATTCACCGCATATCGTACGAGTGACTTAAATGACCATTTTGATTCTCCTGCTTCTCGTTCCTGCACATCAAATTCCACATAGGTTGTCTTGAATCCTACCCAGGATGACAATGCACGGAAAAATACATTTCGTTCTGGAAGTTTCAGAAATTCTTCTGCTGCTTGTCGATCCATCAACTTGAAATCGGATGCTCTGGACATATCGATTCCTGTTGCATCACTGATAATACTGTAAAATGTTTTTGCAAACATCTTGTGAATGAAACTTTCCCTTCCTCTGGATGCTTTCACTCCCTCGATCACCTGATATCCGTCTTCCCATAAACGATACATCTTTATAAGTGTCTCTGGCGGATGCTGAAGATCGCAGTCCATTACTGCAATACAGTCTCCTTCTGCCTGTGCGATTCCTGCAAAAACGGCTCCTTCTTTTCCAAAATTTCTGGAAAAGCAGACTCCTTTGATATGCGCTCTTTCTTCCTTGAGTTCTAAGATCTTCTCCCATGTATGATCTTTAGATCCGTCATTTACGAATACTAATTCATATGGGATCTGTTCTTTCTCAAGCAGGTCTCCTACCACCTGTGCTGTTTTCTTGATCATCTGTTCTTCGTTATAAGCTGGAAGAACAACCGATAACATCTTATCCATTGTAAATATCTCTCCTTATATTTTATTCTACCGTGATCTTTGCACTGACGTTCTTCTCAATCGACATATTCTTGATCTTTGTCAGCTGAACCTGTACCGTATGCGTTCCTGGTTCGTACAGCTGCATGTCAATCTTTGGATTTAAATCCTTCACTACAACTTTATCTACTACAGAGCGCAATCCGCTGATCTTCACCTTTAACTCTGAGTCATCAAATTTGACATCATAATTCTTCGTATTATTGATCAATGCAATCTGTCCTGTCGGAATCGTCAATGTTCGCTTCGTCTTCTTCTCGATATTCGCACGGATCACGATATTCTTAATCTTATCGACGGATTTTACAAACGTAATACCATCTGGCAGTTTAATATCGGACGCTTTGATCGTTTTTTCAATACTCTTTGTACTATCACTGATATCTAAATTCGCCAGTTTGATACTGCTGATCTTGTCCAGATCATCTTCAGCTCCAGTAATTTCTATATGTTTTGGTTCATAATCAATGCTTCCAAGTACATATCCCTTGCCCGGCGTTCCTTTTGTTTCCACGGTAAATGGTATTGTCTTCGTTCTTGATAATCCAATCTTTACTTTAATCTTGGTCGTATCAAGTTTGATGCGGTCCTGACTTACTTCATCTCCGTCTTCATCATAACACTTGACATTCTGAGTCATTATTACATCTTTCTTCAATCCTGATACATCTACTTTCGCTACGATCTGTTTGATCCTGCTTACCACACTCTTTGGTCCAGATACAGAGATCAGATTCGGCGTTGCCGTCTGCGTACTTACGGTATAACCGCTTGCTGGTGTTCCTTTCACCACAACATTGACTGGTATCTGGTCACTCTTCACATCTTCCAATACGACTTTGACCGTTGCACCACCTGTATCAATATCTAGCTGACTCTTATAACGTAAAGCCTCAACTTCGATCTGGATCGCATGAACATCTGACATAGAAGAAACATCCGCCGTTGCACGGAAATCTGACTTCGTCAAACGGTCTACAACATCTTTCTTTCCCTTGACGGTAAAACTTACGGTATCTCCAGATTCAATCTTATAAGTCTGATTAAGATCATCCAAAACCTGTTCATTCAGCATATCAACCGGTACATCGCTGAAAGTCTTCTTGATGACCGGGTTATCGGTGTTGATAACAAACATCCAAAGTAAAAAGGCAAAAACAACAGAAATTATTTTTAAAAGCAGATCACTTTCCATTCTTTTTTTCATTTCGATTCCGCCCCTTCCATAGTTTGAATTTCTTATTCTGTCCTTTTTCTTCTCTCAGGACAGCCAGTTCATCTCTCAATCTCTGTGGATCCAGATGTCTGATGATCTTTCCATCCCTTGCGATAGAAATTCCACCAGTTTCTTCGGATACGATCACAGTGATACTGTCTGAAACTTCACTGATCCCTACTGCTGCTCTGTGTCTGGTACCCATTTCCTTTCCAATCTCTACACTATCACTTAATGGAAGATAACAGGTTGCTGATACGATCCTGTTATTGTGAATGATCACCGCTCCATCATGGAGTGGTGTATTGTGTTCAAAGATATTGATCAGAAGCTGGCTGCTGACCTTCGCATCAATTGGAATTCCTGTACGTTCATACTCTCCAAGTGCTACTTCTCTTTGCAGTACGATCAGTGCTCCTGTCTTTACCTTTCCCATCTCAATCGCTGCTCTTGATATCTCCTGCAGAGTTCTTGCTGTATATTCCAGTTCTTCCTGACGGCTATCTGTAGAGAAAATGTCCGTTACCCAGTTCTTCCTTCCAAGCTGTTCCAATGCGCTTCGGAGTTCTGGCTGGAATACGATCAAGATCGCTGTGATTCCAACGCCCATTGTGTTGGAAAGAATCCATGATACTGTATGTAATTGCAGTAAATATGCTGCAAATGCAATACATAGCAAGATAATGATCCCTTTTAACAATACCCAGGCTCTTGTTGTTTTGATCCATTTGACGATCAGATAGATCATGACACTGACGATCAGAATATCTACAATGTCATTTAGCCCGATCTTCGGGATCGATGTCCAATATATATATTTTTCAAGTCCATCAAAAAATTTACTCAAATTTACTCTCCCTTTTCTTTGTCCTGTTCTTTATGTTCTTGTTTATGTTCTTTTCTTTTTAAACTAAATCTATGTGATGGTACCGTGATCTGTGTAACATTAAATTCTTCTTCTTCCACAGTCACTTTCGGTATCGCTCTTACATAATAATAATATTCTTCATCTTCAAATTCAAATGTTTCTTCTCTTGTATAGTCGATCACATTGTATAAAAACTGTATGATCAGGGCGATCACAATACTTCCTAGGATCGTTCCGATCTGCGATGTGATATCGATCTCATTGTTAACCAGATATCCTCCTATGAACATGCAGATCAGATATACAACGCCTCCTGCAAGGATTGAAATATTCCATCCATGCGCTGCTCCCCGCTTGCGAATCGCTGTTACGAGTGCTGTCACCAGACAAAATACCACAAAATACAAAAGCAGATCCTTGTTATCGATCGCTCTTGCCGCGATCAGACTGTAAACCTTCCCATGTGCTGATCCTGATGCCAGCTGGTTCATTGTCTGCTGAAGAATATTAGACAGATAATAGATCACTGTTCCCATTAAGATTGCTGGAAGTCCTGCAATTCCACTGAACATCCCAACAAAGATCGGTAAACATGCAGGCAGTTGAAAGTAAAAGAATACCGGAGCCATCATCAGATAAATCCTTGTCTCTGGGAAAACTCTCTGATATACAAGAAAATATAATACAACTACTAGTGCAAAAAATAATGCCACTTCTAAAGATACATGAAGTAACTCCAGAAATATAACGACATAAAAGATCAGTGATAATGCTGATGTTGGAATAAAGACACTGATCACTCCCATCATAAAAATAAAAAATGGTTGTGAAAAGGTCTCTGTATATCCAAACAATTTCCCTAATACATAAAATAAAACAATTCCTCCAAGGAATCTCATCGCTGATTGAATATATCTTCCTCTCGCCGTGAGGAATTTCAAAAATCGTTCTCTATATATCAATAATTTTTCCATCTTCGTCTTCCTCCTCGACTATCGTTGGGCTGATGTCTTCATTCTCTTTCTCTTCATATAATGTTTCTAATTCTTCTAAATGCTTGTCATAGATCAGCATCCTTGCCCTTACCTCATCATACTGTCTGGATGCTCTCACCTTTGTAAAATGCAGGTAGATAAAAAATACCGCAACATAAATTCCTATGATCACAGCCGCAGATAGTATAACTTTTCCTTCTCTCAGCTTCATGATCACAATATCTAACTGCATGATACATAACAATCCTGTCATGATCAGGAATGAGATCAACAAGGCAATGCTTGTCTTGATCTTCTCTGACCTGACATAATCTTTCTTGGTATATTTGTAAATACGGAAATCTTCTTTCCCATAGTTCTTCTCATATCTGGCCATCTCAGCCATGATCTTTACTTTCTCTTCTGAAATCATATGCTTTCACCTGCTTTTTCAGTCTTATTTTTTATTATAGCATGGAATATAGCAAAAAAAAAGGAGGTATGAAAACTCATACCTCCTAAATCAATTCTTCTTATCCAAAGTATCTCTTTAATAATCCTTCAAATGCTTTACCATGACGAGCTTCGTCTCTAGCCATCTCATGAACTGTATCATGAATCGCATCTAAGTTCGCTGCTTTCGCACGTTTTGCAAGGTCAAACTTACCTTCTGTTGCTCCGTGTTCTGCATCAACACGCATCTCTAAATTCTTCTTTGTGCTGTCTGTTACAACTTCACCTAATAATTCAGCGAATTTTGCTGCATGTTCTGCTTCTTCGTATGCTGCTTTCTCCCAGTATAATCCAATCTCTGGATATCCTTCTCTGTGAGCTACTCTTGCCATTGCAAGGTACATTCCTACTTCAGAACATTCTCCTTCGAAGTTTGCTCTTAGATCAGCTAAGATATCTTCACTGACACCTTTGGCAACACCTACTACGTGTTCTGCTGCCCATTCTTTTTCTCCTTCTACCTGCTCTTTGAATTTATCTGCTGGTACTCCACACTGTGGACATTTCTCTGGTGGCTGTTCTCCTTCGTGTACATATCCGCATACTGTACAAATCCATTTCTTCATAATTCTTGTTCTCCTTTATACTTTATATGATCATTTATGTTGCTTTGCCTTTCGGCTTAGTGTCTTTTGTTTAAAAACAGTAACAATTACTATTTTTAACTTGTCTTTATATTACCATCACATTTTACTTTTGTCAATGATTTTTTAAACAATTTTTGCATATTCCTTTAAAATAAACAATATTCTGTGTGATCTTTCCAGGAAAGTTCTCACTTGCGATCTCGTTTAACTTCTCATCGATCGGTGCCATCTCCAGATCGATAACTGCTCCGCATTCCTGACATACAAAATGATAGTGTGGATCGGTGCAGGCATCGTAATGGTCTGCTCCTCCTTCGTAAGATAACTTTAGTATTTCCCCACGCTCGCTTAATAATGCAAGATTTCGATAGACTGTTCCAAGACTGATCTTAGGAAACTCTTCTTTGATGTTCATATATACCATATCGGCAGTTGGATGGTCTTTGCGAGTCATTAAAAACTTTATGATGGCATCTCTTTGCTTGCTTTTCTTCGTTGCTGGCTGCATAACCTCTTCCTTTCCTCTTTAATCCAAACAATAACTGTTACTGTTTTTATTATATATATTCTTTCATATTATGTCAACCATTTTGAAAAAAATTGTACATATTTATATACACA
>ERZ869983.47-NODE-47-length-39012-cov-4.675125_pt1 | contig 39012 bp, 37 predicted proteins | sample MGYA00521106_ERZ869983 | MGnify/ENA primary metagenome ERZ869983 (study PRJEB32232, sample SAMN07284972) | human gut metagenome | biome: human-associated habitat; material: feces | host: Homo sapiens | place: Tanzania | collected 2014-04-05 ...
GTACTTTTGTGTTTTTCATCAAAAAGTTCCTCCTTAATCCTCTTTTTGCCATGTGTTATTATGTGTTTCCCTGTCCCTTATGCAAGCTCAGATAGATATTTCTGCGCACTGTAAACTGCATTTGCGCCATCTGAAACTGCTGTCACCACCTGGCGCAGTGCCTTTGTCCGGATATCTCCTGCTGCATAAATTCCCGCAACATTGGTTTTACAATCTTCCCCTGCTGCGATATAGCCTGCTTCGTCGAGTTGAATCAAATCCTGAAATTCTTTCGTATTCGGAACTGCTCCAACTGCAACAAACACTCCAGCTACCGAAAGCTCACATCTTTCCTGAGTCTTTTGATTCTTTATCTGAAGTGTTTCTACCTCACTGTTTCCCTTTATCGCTTCTGCTACAGTATCCCACAAAATCTCAACATTTTCAAGTTTATCAAGGACTGACTGCAGAGATTTGGATGCTTTTAACGAATCTCTCCTATGAATCATGTACACTTTTTTACAAATGCGTGAAAGGAAAATCACATCTTCCACTGCTGAATCTCCGCCTCCGATTACTGCTGTCACCCGCTCTCTGAAAAATGCACCGTCACAGGTTGCACAATAGGAAACACCCATTCCCTGAAATTCTTCCTCTCCAGGAATCTCAAGCAGCCTCGGGCTTGATCCCCCTGCAAGAACCACAGTCTTAGCAAGATATTCTCCCTTTCTCGTGATTACTTTTTTAAGCTTTCCATCTAACTGAATTTTCTGTACTTTATCTCTTACAAACGGAACTTCAAATTTATCTACGTGTTCCCGGAATTTTTCCCCCAGTTCGTATCCGCCGATTCCCGGCAGCCCCAAATAGTTATCCACCTCATAGGTTTTTACAATCTGTCCACCGCTTGCAAAATCTCTCTCAATCACCAGCACAGAAAACTCTGCACGCTTTGCATAAACTGCCGCACTCATTCCTGCCGGACCTGCCCCGATAATTACCATATCATAGATTTTTTCTTCCATACCTAGTATCTCTTCTTTCTTAAATTTATTCCTGTTCCGGAAGCGTATCACTACCTGACATCGCTGAAGCTTCTACACTTTTTTCTTCTTCCGATAATGTTTTTTCTTCCAATCCTTCCGGACTGTTACTCAGTTCAATTTCACGCACTAATTTTAAATTTTTATCTACAAAAATCCGCACATAATCCCGTTTTTCTTCATCTGCATAAAGATAATAAGAAACGCCTTCCTCTTCCTCCTTTGTTTCATATTCTGAATCCGATAACGCTTCTTTCATGCTTTCTTCATCCATTCCAAGCGTAATCCCTCTGTAAATCTGAATCGGCACTTTTGTCACATCAAAATCTCCATGCAGATTGGTAAGAAAACTATTTTTAATCGGAACTGCACTCTTAGAGTAATTATTCACAACACCATATAACGTCTGCCCGTCTTTTTCCAATGTTACGTATCCATGGCGTCCTGCTTTTACCGAAGTATCTGAACCTTCTTCATTGATTTTCCATCCGTTTTTGATAAATTCAGAAACCGGTGCCGGAAGCTGATAAAAATCTCCATCAAACTGCACGATAAAATCCAGTGGATTCTCTGAAAAAGCTTCCGGTGCCTGATAGTCACTCACTTCTTTAGGAACATCCTTGCTGGTTTCCTCCGGTTCTGAATCCCTGTAATTTTTCAGTACTGCTTTTTCAAGGACTTCATCTTCAATATCAAACACCAAATCCGCTTTCTTATAAATTCCATATTCATAGGTTACATAAACCCAGTCTTTTTCCTCATACTGGTCATCCGGGTCTCCATAAGCATCTAAAACATCATCTAACGTGGATTCTCCCACTGTGATTTTTCCAGGCAGTTGATAAATCATATTATCCTCATCCGTATTTTCCAGTGTCACTCCCCCAACACTGCATGCGCCAAGCTGCTGTTTTTCTCCATCCAGATTCACAATATCCACCGTTAGTTCGTGTTCTTCTCCCTTTAACGTCTCCCCCTCCAAAAACGAATCACCATCCAACATCTCTTCTGACTCAGCACGTTCATAAGACCATCCAGCTTCCTTCCACTCAGCCAGCGTCTGCGGCAAATGAAAAACTGTATCATTTATTGCAAATTCAAAATCATATAAGTTCTTTGACAATTTTACATCATAGTTCTTTTCTTCTTCTGTTGTGTTTTCTGTTTCGTCCCGTGATGTTTCTTCTCCCTTTCCGTTCTGTGGTTTTTCCTGTGTGTTCTGGCATCCTCCAAGTATCATTCCCACTGCCAGAAATAAAACCAGCATCTTCTTTTTCACCTTGCATTTCCTCCCTTATTTTAGAGTTCATTTCTTCATTAGCTTATCACAAGTCTCTGCCTTTTTCCAGCAGAGGCTTTTTCCAATTTGTCTGTATTTGGTAAAGCGGACATTCGCAATCCGCTTCGCTACTTGCTCATGAACGCAGTCGCTTCGCGATCTGTCAGTGGGAGCTTTCAACTCCCACTGACATAAGCATCCCCCTTCACCCGCCGCTTAGCGCTCTGCGCACTTGAAGCGGGGGAATGCTTATCTGCATTCATACTCTTTCATTTTTTTCATAAACTAGTAAAGAATTCTCAAGCTTTAAGAGGACAGTTCTTTGAAAAATTTCCTACATAACAAATATCGAATCTTGATTTTCATTTTTTGTTTCTTTCTTGTTTTTTCTATCATCTTTTTGAAAAAAATCGAACCTACTCTGGAAAACAAACAGTTTGAACACTTTACCGATTCTATTTTTACTTCCGAACTTTCTTCTAATACTTTAAATCTGCATTATACGCTTGCACATCCCGAAACATTTGGAATCAAGGATTACAAAATCAGCCTTGGCTCAATGAATGAAAAAGCTCATTCTAATTCATTTTCTAAATTAAAATCCAATCAAAAACGTCTGAAAAAATTTCACTATCAAAAACTTTCCAAAGAAAACCAACTGACTTATGATATTCTCTCTCTGGAATTTTCCACACAGCTTTCTGGTGAAAACTTTTTCTGGCTTCAAGAACCTTTAAGTCCTCATCTTGGAATTTCTTCCCAGCTTCCGATTCTGCTTGCTGAATATACTTTCCGCACAGGAAACGATATCAAAGACTATTTTTCCCTGCTTTCCTGCCTACCCGACTATTATAAGGAACTGGCAGAATTTGAATCTCAAAAAGCAAAACGTGGACTCTTTATGAGCGATGCCTCTTTGGAGCGCCTGCTTGCACAGTGTCAGACCATGCTCTCCTCGGATTATCTTGCTTCTGCTTTTAAGGATAAAATCAATTCGCTTCAAAATGCGGGTACGCTTACCAAAAAACAGGCAGATTCCTATCTAAGACTCCATGAAAAATTAATCCATACCTGCGTGATTCCTTCCTATCAAACACTTTCTGAAAAGCTTTCCGCCTTAAAAAGCAGTGGAAAAAATGACAGAGGACTTGCCGGTTTTCCAGATGGTACTGCCTATTATCACTATCTGATTCAAAGTCAGGTCGGAGATTTTCGCAGTGTCAAAGAAATCGAAGAACGGCTTTTTACCCAGCTTGCCCTTGATTACCGCCAAATGCAGACTCTGCTCTCTCAAAATCCATCCCTTGCACAAAACCTTTCTGTTTTTTCATTTTCCGCTACACCCGAAGAAATGCTTTCCTATCTAAGCAAAGCCATGCAGACGGATTTTCCTGATTTAGACAGTCCAAAGTATGAGGTCAAATACGTTCCAGAATCAATGGAAGAATTTTCGAGTCCCGCTTTTTATTTGACTCCGCCTGCAGATACCTTAAGTCCGAATACCATTTATATCAATCGAAGTTCACAGGTAAATCCAGCGGAACTCTTTACCACCCTTGCCCACGAAGGCTTTCCGGGACACCTCTATCAAACCTTATATTATGGAAATCAAAATCCTGCCCCTATCCGTAACCTGCTCGGATGCAGTGGCTATATTGAAGGCTGGGCAACTTACGTCGAATCCATTTCCTACGGCTATGCCGCCTCCTATTTTAAAGTCGAACCCGAACTTTTACAGCTTTTGTGGCAGAACCGCTCCATCAGTCTCTGCCTGTATTCTCTGCTTGATATTAAAATTCATGAATACGGCTGGACCTTAGCTCAGGTTACCCAGTCTTTACATGGATTCGGCATTGCTTCCGATGACACCTGCAAGGAAATTTACCAGTACATCATTGAAAATCCTGCCAATTATTTAAAATACTATCTGGGATATCTGAATTTTATGGATTTAAGAGACTTGGCCGAGAAAAAAGCCGGTGATGAATTTGATAAAAAAGAATTTCATCGATTTATATTAGAAACCGGACCTGCTCCATTTCCGGTTGTAGAAAAGTATGTGCTGGAGAATTATTAAATTTTATGCTATGATATAAGTATCAAAAGTAAATTCAATTAATTTCTCTCTCCATCCTACAAAGGAGGTCTTTATGAAAAAGAAATTTACAATCAGCATCATTCTTATACTTGCAATGTTGGGAATATTTGTAGTAGTGAGAACTTTATGTAAGCCAGCAGACGCCAGCATAGAAGGCACAGTGCTGGAAAAAGATGAAACAACATTTATGTTAGAAACGGATACCATTGACCAAATCGTTTGTGATTGGCCGAAAAATTACGATACTTCGCAGATAAAAATCAATGATAAAATTACGGTTTATTTCAACGGTGAAATTTTAGAGACTTATCCCGCACGGATAAAGGGAAAAATTAAAATAAAAAAACTAGGATAAAAAAGCTGGTATCGATTGATACCAGCTTTTCTCTCTGTCGATAAGACTTCCAATCTTTTATTTTTTGACACTCACATCATTTTTTATAAGAATCAAAAAACGTTCTCAAATTCAGTAAAGACTTCACAAGAATCTTCTGCTGTCCTTCATCCAGACCTTCCACCAGTGCTTTTACCATTCCATCATGAAACTCCCGATGATGCTGGTACGCCCGTTTTCCTTTTTCAGTCAGGGAAATCAGTACAACTCTTCTGTCTTCTTCACTTCTGACTCTGCTTACATAACCTTTTTTTACCAGATTATTAATCGCAATCGTAAGCGTTCCAACCGTGACAGACATCAGTTTTGCCACAGTTGACATGTTTTTCGGTTCTCCCATTCCAATTGCCTCAATGATATGCATATCATTCACGGATATATTTTTAAATTCAGCGGTAATCAGGGCTTTTTCTTCGATATCCATAATCTCCTGAAATAAATTCACAAGAATATCATGAAATACATCATAACGCTCCATTTTTTACCACCCCCAAATCTTTTTCTTAATTAATTTCTCTACTTAATATAATAACTGATTTGGGTTGTAAAAACAACGTAAATTTACACAACCAAAATATTTTTACATCCGGAAAAGCTTTCCGGCGGTTTTCTGTCAGTCAACACATCCGCTTCTTCTAAGTCTGCAAAGGTCACGGAGCTGACATTTCCAAATTTTGAGTAATCTGCAAGCACATAAGCGATTCTCGCCTGATGCAGTGCGGTCTGTTTTACCATCGCTTCACTGTAATCCGGAGTGCTGAACCCTGCCCTTAAGCTGATTCCATTTGCGCCGAAAAAGGCTTTGGAAAAATGCAGTCTCTGAATATTTAAGATTGCCTGATTCCCTACCACAGCTTCGGTTGTCCCTTTTAATTCTCCGCCAATCAGATGAACTTTGAATCCATCCGCTGCCAGACGCTGTGCATGACTGACTGCATTGGTCACAAACACTGCGCTCTTTTCTGTGATGTATTCAATCATTCGTCCGGTTGTTGTTCCGGCATCTAAATAAACAAACTCATTGGGTGAAATCAAGGATGCCGCATACTGCGCAATCCGACTTTTTTCTTCTTTATTTACACCCGCTTTCTGAGCCACAGAGGGCTCAACAGTTGTAAATCCGGAATCCACTGCAACTGCTCCCCCGAATACTTTTACCAGTTTTCCGGCTTTATCCAGTGCAGTTAAATCCCTTCTTATTGTTGATTCTGAAATTCCAAATAATTCTTTTAATTCTGTAACCGTAATACTGTTTTTCTCATTCAGACATTTCAGTATTACTTCATAACGTTTCTCCGTCAGCATAATTTCCTCTCTTATATTCTTCAACATTTGTCTCAAGAATGATTTTGCGAATCGGAAGGATGCTTCCCGGTGATACAGACAGTTCATCTACACCCATAGCCAGAAAATCTTTTGTCAAAGAGGTATCTGCTCCAAGTTCTCCACAGATTCCTGCCCAGATTCCTGCTTTGTGTGCATTTTCTACAGTCATCTTAATCATAGAAAGTACGGCTGGATGATGTGCATTATAAAACAGATCCAGTTTTGGATTCTGACGGTCAATTGCAAGTGTATACTGTGTCAAATCATTTGTTCCAATACTGAAGAAATCGACCTCTTTTGCAAGTTCCCCGCTCACCATAACGGCTGCCGGTGTCTCAATCATAATTCCCTGCTGTGGATTTCCAAATTCAATTTCTTCTGCTGTTAATTCTGCTTTTACTTCTTCTACGATTTCTTTGATTCGTTTTACTTCCCAAAGACTTGTAATCATCGGGTACATAATTGCAAGATTTCCATAAGCACTTGCACGAAACAGCGCACGAAGCTGTGTCTTGAAAATTTCGGTCTGGGTCAGGCAGATACGGATTGCACGATATCCCAGTGCCGGATTTTCTTCTTTTTCCATTTTGAAATAATCACACTGTTTATCCGCACCAATATCTAACGTACGGATAATCACACGTTTTCCTGCCATTGTCTCAACTGCAGTCTTATAAATCTTAAACTGTTCTTCTTCGGTCGGATAATCTTCTTTTTCCAGATAGATAAATTCACTTCTGAAAAGTCCGATTCCTCCTGCATCATTCTGTACGACAGTTGCTAAATCTTTTATGTTTCCAATATTAGCATACAGCATGATTTTCTTTCCATCAAGAGTAATATTTTCTTTTCCTTTTAACTGTAAGAGCAGTTCTTTCTTTTCTAATTCTTTTTTCTGACGTTCTTTTAACTTAGCAAGCGTTTCTTCATCCGGCTCTACATAGATTTTTCCATTTACTCCGTCCACTACCGCAAATTTTCCATCCACACGTTCATCCAGAGGCATCTCCGTTCCAATTAAAGCCGGAATCGCCATGGTTCTTGCAAGAATTGCGGTATGAGAATTGACCGAACCATGCACGGTTACAAATGAAAGCACTTTATCTTTCTCTAACTGTACCGTTTCTGATGGCGCAAGGTCATCTGCCACAATAATTACCGGTTCGTCAGTCATTACTTTACCTTTTTCTCCACCTGCAAGCAGGGAAAGGATTCTCTCAGAAATATCTTTTACGTCTGCAGCACGTTCTTTCATGTAGTCATCATCCATAGAAGAAAACATGGTAGAAAAATTATCACTTGTCGCTGCAACCGCATATTCGGCATTGACTTTCTGAGTGCGGATAATATTTTCAATGGACTCATTATAATCATCATCTTCAAGCATCATCTGATGTACTTCAAAGATAGCAGCATTTGCTTCACCGACTTCTTTTAATGCTTTTTCATATAAACCACGAAGCTGGTCTAATGCCTTCTCTTTTGCTTCGTTATAACGTGCCCACTCTTTTTCACTGTCCTCTGTACGCACACGTTTTACCTGCTGTTCACTTTTCTGATACACACAGATTTTTCCGATTGCAATTCCACTAAATACACTTTTTCCACTATAAATCTGCATCGATAACTTCCCCTTTCTCTCTTTAAAAAAACAGGGGTCAAAACTAATTTGACCCCGGCTTTATTTCATGTTCTGCTTTTTCTTACAGGTTTTCTTTTACGAATGTGCTGATTGCTTCGTAAGCTGCATCCTCGTCCTCTCCTTCAAAAGTAAAGGTAACTTCATTTCCCTGTTTTACAGCGAGTCCCATAATTCCGAAGATTCGTTTGCAGTCTCCTGCTTTTCCGTCTTTGTTTAATTTAATTGTGCTTGCAAATTCTTTTGCTGCTTTTACAAGTTCTCCTGCTGGACGAGCGTGAATTCCTTCTGGGTCTGTGATTGTGTACTTAAATTCTTTCATGATAAATTCTCCTTTTCTTATTTTAATTTTATTTTCTTGTTTTGTATTTGCTTAATTTTAATTGTTTTCTTATTCTTCTACTTTTTTCTTTAAAATTCCAAGCAGTACAGTGGAAACAACTGTTCCAACTACCAGTGCTGCCAGGTACATCCATGGATTTCCAACTACAGGGAATACGAAGATTCCACCGTGTGGCGCCATTAAGGTACAGTTGAATAACATACTTAAAGAACCTGCGATTCCAGAGCCAATCACACATGCCGGAAGTACATGAAGCGGGTCAGATGCTGCAAATGGAATTGCACCTTCTGTGATGAATGCCAGTCCCATGATAAAGTTTGTAGGACCTGCTTCTCTCTGTTCTTTTGTAAATTTGTTTTTAAATAATAAAGTTGCAAGTGCGATTGCACATGGAGGAGTCATACCTCCAATCATAACTGCTGCCATGACATCGTAGTTACCGGAAGCAATTGCGGCAGTACCAAATACATAAGAAGCTTTATTAAATGGACCACCCATATCAATTGCCATCATGCCGCCTAAGATAAACCCTAAAATAATCTTACTAGAACCGCCCATGCTTGTCAAACCGTTATTTAATGCAGTATTGATTGCTCCCATAATCGGTTCTACTGCGAAGTTCATTAATAATCCCATAACCAGAATTCCGACTACCGGATAAATCAGAACCGGTGCAATTTTCTCAATCGCCTGTGGAAGTTTGTCACATAATTTTCTAAGTAATACAATGATGTATCCTGCTGCAAAACCTGCTACTAAAGCACCAAGGAAACCGGATTTTCCCTGAGAAGCAATCATACCACCGACAAAACCAACTGCAAGTGCCGGTCTGTCACCGATTGCCATTGCGATAAATCCTGCAAGTACCGGCAGCATGAATGCGAATGCTGTACCACCGATTCCTTTAAGCATCGCTGCAACCGGAGTAATTGTACCAAAGTTTGTTCTCTGGTCAACCGGAAGGGAATTCATATCTACACTTAAACCATCAATCAAGAATGCAAGTGCGATTAAGATACCACCACCGACTACGAATGGAAGCATGTGGGAAACACCGTTCATCAGCTGCGTATAAATCTGATGTCCAACTCCTCCGCTTCCCTTTGACTGACTGGATTTCTGTACTGCACCCTTTGCCTGATAAATCGGTGCGTCTCCTGCCATTGCACGTTCAACAAGCTGGTCTGCTTTGCTGATTCCGTCAGATACCTGACATTCAATCAATTTCTTTCCATCGAAACGATCCATCGGAACTTGTGCATCGGCTGCAACGATAATGCAGTCTGCTTCTTCAATTTCTGCTGCTGTCAGCACGTTTTTTGCTCCACCAGAACCTCTGGTTTCTACTTTAATAAAGCATCCTTTGGCTTTTGCTGCTTTTTCAAGTCCCTCTGCTGCCATGTAAGTATGAGCAATACCGGTCGGACAAGAGGTAACTGCAAGAATTTTTGCTTTGGAAGCTTCTTTTGCTCCTGTATCTTCAAGACGTTCATCAATGTCTGGTTTTTCATCATCGGCTTTGTCAATGATTTCTAAAAATTCTTCTACGCTTTTTGCATTTCTCAGTCCATTTGAGAAATCTTCATCCATCATAAGTACAGATAACTTACTTAATACATCCAGATGTACATTATCTTTTGTATTCGGTGCCGCAATCAGAAACAGCAGGGTAACCGGCTCTCCGTCTAACGCATCAAAATCAACACCATCTTTGATTACCATTGCCGCAAGACCAGGTTTTGTTACGGCATCACATTTTCCATGAGGAATTGCAATTCCTTCTCCTATTCCTGTTGTACTTTCTTCTTCTCTTGCATAAACCTGACGTCTGTAAGCTTCTTCGTCATTAATTTTTCCGCTCTTTACCATGAGGGCAACTGCTGTATCCAATGCCTCTTGCTTCGTTTTTGGCGAACAGTCAAGCGAAATACTTCTTGCATCGAGTAAATCTGTAATTCTCATGCCTTTACTTCTCCCTCTCTTTCCTTATTGTTCTTTATATTCTTTTGATGTTACCTGCTCATAAACAGCCTGAATCTCTTCCCTGCTTGCCAGATATTCGGAAAATGCACTTGCACTTCCGGCTGCGATTCCTGTATGGAATGCATGTCTGTAATCGTGTTTTTCAAGCCAGCCTGCAAGGAACCCTGCCACCATCGAATCTCCTGCACCGACACCGTTTACCAGTGTTCCCTTTGGTGCTTCGGCAAGATAAACGCTTCCGTCTTCTGCAACGAGGGCTGCACCCTCTCCTGCCATAGAAATCAGAACATTTCTTGCTCCTTTTTCCTGAAGTTTCTTCGCATAAGGAATGACGGATTCTCTCGTCTTTAATTCCACTCCAAAGATTTCTCCAAGTTCGTGATTGTTTGGTTTAATCAAAAATGGATGATGTTCTAAGACATTTAAAAGTAAATCTTTCGTGGCATCCACTGCAATCAAAATGTTTTTCTTTTCCAGACGCTTCATGATATTTTTGTAAATGTCATCCGGTAAGGAAGATGGGATGCTTCCTGCTAAAACCAGCACATCGCCTTCTTTTAATTCATCTAAGATCTGAAGCAGTTCTTCTCGTTTTTCTTTGCTGATTTTTGGTCCTTGACCGTTAATTTCTGTTCCCTCAATATTTTTCAGCTTCAGGTTGATTCTTGAAACTCCCTCTTCGATTGAAATAAAATCTGCCTTTACGCCAATCTCTTCGACTCTGCGCTGAATCTCTTCTCCGGTAAATCCTGCCATAAATCCAAGTGCTGTATTATCGATTCCCAGATTTTTTAAAACAATCGAAACGTTGATTCCTTTTCCGCCAGGTAATAAAAGTTCCGAATCGGTACGGTTCGTTTTTCCAAGTTCAAACCCATTCACAGAAACAATATAGTCAAGGGATGGATTAAATGTAACTGTGTAAATCATATTTTCCCTCCTGCTCTGTTTTTTCTTTCTTGTTCTCTCTTGCTATGACTGTATTATACAATCATTTTCATTCAAAATCAATCAAAATCAGCCATTATTAATATACGAAAATCATAAACGTTTTTGGTGCATTTTGCACAAGTATGATGTTTTCGTTGGAAGATGTTGACGTTTTATGATTGTCATTAAAAATAGGCATCAAAAAAAGCCCTCTAAATGAGTATTCTCATTTAAAGGACTTTCTATGATCAATGTTTTCAAATGACAATTTTCATTATTTAATCATTTCGCCGTAGCATTCTTTACCTGGGCAAAGAGCATTTGCTTCATCTGTATCGATATGTGCAGCTGTTGCATAGCTTGCGCTTACACGAACTACAACATCACCAAATGTTAAAGAACGACCGTTTGGAGACTGGATGTCCAGTTTTACGATGTCTTTATCTTTTACTCCTGCTGCTTCTGCATCTTCTGGAGTCATATGTACGTGACGTTTTGCAGCGATAACACCTTCTGTCAGTTCTACTTCACCAGCAGGACCTACTAACTTACAGGCACCTGAACCAGCGATATCACCGGATTCACGAATTGGAGCTGTAACACCGATTGATCTTGCATCTGTTAAAGATACTTCAACCTGTGTATCTTTTCTTACAGGTCCTAATACAGACATTTTTAAAGAACTTTTCGGTCCGATTACCTGTACTTTTTCTTCACATGCGAACTGTCCCGGCTGGCTCAGCATTTTTTTCACTGTCAGCTCATGACCTGCTCCGAAAAGGATTTCCAGATGTTCCTGTGATAAATGTAAATGTCTTGCAGATGTTTCAACTAATACTTTCATTTTAAATTCCTCCACAATATTGAATTTTAAACATTCCTTATCTTTTATTATATCGCTTTTCAAGGTCTTGTCAACTTCTCGGGCGAGATTTCTTCGAGCGATTTTTGCATTTTTCATCATACATCTTTCGCTTTATCCGGAAGTCTGCCTTTCAAATATTCAAATTCATCCAAAATGCTTCGTGTCAGTGCATCTTCGGCAAATTCTTTCTCTGGTCGGTAAATCCGTAAGAGCCCGGAAAGCCGTTTTTCCAGTTCTTCTTTATCTTTTACCCCTTTAAAATAATGAATTCTCCGTTCACATTCTTCTTTATTTTTCCAGGGAGCTTCCGGTGTCTTTTCATCCCATTCACATTCCGCCATATGATAATCCTTTTTCTCTTCTTCCAGATTCATCTTCTCCATCGCCGGACGGTACATCCGGTAAATCCCATTGCAAATTCCCTCCAACACTACGATTACCACTCCAACACCTGCTGCCGGCACAACCATCAGGGCTGCTGCAAAAAACACCGAAAGGACAATCCCCCATACACTGATTCCTCTTCCCTGAAGATAGAAAAAAATATGGATGATTGCCCCGATTGTAATTCCTACTGAACCGATTGCACACAGAATCGTAACAATCGGTCTTGAAATCTTTAAAAATAATTCAAAGATTCTTGAAATCCAAAATAAACAAAACAGGAAAGGTGCCAAAAGCACCTTGCCTGTTATCATTAAAAAACGTTTAATTACGTTCTCCTCCTTCTTTCCAGATATCTGTAAAGAAACAGCTGTGATTTCCGGTGTGGCAGGCAGCACCTGTCTGAATCACAGTCACTAAAAGCGTATCATCATCGCAGTCTGATTTGATATCTACCACTTTCTGCAGATGGCCGGAAGTTGCCCCTTTATTCCAGAGTTCCTGTCTCGAACGGCTGTAAAACCAGGTATATCCTGTCTCAAATGTCTTTTTCAGACTTTCTTTATTCATATAGGCAAGCATCAAAACTTCTCCGGTTCCCTCTTCCTGCACAATCGCCGGAATCAGCTCCCCTTTTACAAAATAACGGTCAAAATCCATCTTTATCTCCTTACCGGAATCTCACATTCCTTTAAATGTTCTTTTACTTCTTCAACAGTCAGTTCTTTAAAATGAAACAGAGAAGCTGCAAGTGCCGCATCTGCACCGCTCTTTTCAAACACTTCCGAAAAATGTTCCAGTTTTCCACATCCGCCGCTTGCAATGACCGGAATACTGACTACATCACAGACGGCATTACAAAGTTCTAAGTCAAATCCCTCTTTGCATCCATCCGTATCCATTGAAGTCAGAAGGATTTCTCCTGCACCAAGTTCCTGACATTTTTTTGCCCATTCTACGGCATTTAATCCGGTATCAATTCTTCCGCCGTTTACCACAACTTTAAATGTGCCCGTTTCATCTCGTTTGGCATCAATTGCGACAACCACACACTGACTTCCAAAGATTTCCGCTGCTTCACGAATCAGTTCCGGCCGTCTGACTGCTGCCGAATTGACAGAGACTTTATCCGCACCGGCTCTTAAAATCTCACGAAAATCATCTACTGTACGGATTCCTCCGCCTACTGTCAGCGGAACAAAAACATGTTTTGCCGTTCTTCTTACAACATCAACCATTGTTCCTCTTCCTTCATGGGTCGCCGTGATATCGAGAAAACAGATTTCGTCTGCCCCCTGTTTGTCATACTCAATGGCACATTCCACCGGATCTCCGACTTCTTTAATTCCAACAAAATTGACACCTTTTACCACTTTTCCGTCACGGACATCCAGACACGGAATAATTCGTTTTGCTAACATGTCTGCACACCCGCCTTTCGCACTGCTTCCTCTAAACTCAACGCTCCTGTATAAAGTGCTTTTCCGCAGATGCATCCATACAGATTCAAATCCAGACAATTTTCAATATCTTTGATGGAACTGACTCCGCCACTTGCAATAATGTTGCAGGATACGGTTTCATTTAAACGTCCCAGCTGTTCGGTATTGACTCCGGTTAAAGTTCCATCTCTTGAAATATCCGTAAAAATAATGGTCTTTACGCCTGCATCTTCCATTGCAAGTCCCAAATCCAGATAACTGACATCGCTTTTTTCCAGCCATCCTTCTGTTGCAACCATTCCATTTTTTGCATCAATCCCAACCGCAATACGCTCTTTAAATTCTTTTACGGCTTCTTTTACAAGCTCCGGATTTTTTACTGCGACTGAACCAAGAATGACTCTCTCGATTCCACGCTCCAGGTAATATTCAATCGTTTTCATGTCACGGATTCCTCCGCCCACTTCTACTTTTAATCCGGATTCTTTTGCCACACGTTCAAAAATTTCCTGATTGACCGGTTTCTTCTCCTTCGCTCCATCCAGGTCTACCATGTGAATCCAGGAGGCATTCGCAGCTTTAAAAGATTCTGCTGTCTTGTAAGGGCTTTCGGCAACCTGGTGAGCCGTCGCATAATCTCCCTTTACCAGACGTACGCATTGTTTATCTTTAATATCAATTGCCGGTAATATAATCATCGCTCTTCCTCCTGTATTTTCGCTAAATCAGCAAATTTTTCGAGTAATCCCAGTCCCACCGAACCGCTTTTTTCCGGATGGAACTGCGCTCCGTATACAAATCCCTTCTGCACAAGTGCCGGGATTTTCTCATTGTACACCGTATAGCAGGAAATATTTTCATCTTTTGTTTCTGCACGGAAGGAATGTACAAAATACACATAAGCATCTTCTTTTAATCCTTCTGTCATCTTACACGGATTTAAAACCGTCAGGTTATTCCATCCCATGTGAGGAATCTTTAATCCACCTCCATCGATTGGAACAACACTGCCTTCTAAGAGTCCAAGCCCTTTTGTTTCTTTAAACTCATAGCTTGTCTCAAATAACATCTGCATGCCTAAGCAGATTCCAAGCAGTGGTTTTCTTTGTGCTTCTTCACAGATAACTTTATCCAGTCCTTTTTCTTTCAACATGCGCATGGCATCCGGAAATGCTCCGACTCCCGGAAGAATCATTGCATCTGCCTTACGGATTTCCTGCACATCCTCTGTTATTGTACTTTCTTTTTGCAAAAAATCCAATGCATTTTTTACACTAAACAGATTTCCTGCCCCATAATCAATAATTGCTATCATGCCAGCATCCCCTTTGAAGATAAGATTTGTCCGCCATTTGGCTTTACTGCTTCTTTTAACGCATGTGCCACTGCCTTAAATAATGCCTCTATGATGTGATGGTCATTTTCGCCGTACAGACATTTCAAATGCAGCGTAATTCCTCCGTTAAATGCAAATGCCCGGAAAAATTCTTTTACCATACAGCAGTCCAATGTTCCTACACTTTGGTTCGTAAACTCTGCGTCAAATACCAGGAATGGACGTCCACTGATATCCAGGGAGCAAAATCCCAGTGCTTCATCCATTGGAATATAAAAACTTCCGTACCGGCAGATACTTCCCTTATCACCAACTGCTTCCGCAAATGCCTGTCCCAGCACAATTCCCAAATCTTCAATACTGTGATGACAGTCTACTTCCAAATCCCCTGTCATCTTAAGATCCAAATCAAATCCTGCATGAACGCAAAATGCACTCAGCATGTGGTCAAAAAATCCAACTCCGCAAGTTCCGTTATACGTTCCGCTTCCATCTAAATTCAGAGTCAGATTGATGTCTGTTTCTTTTGTGGTTCTTATAATCTGCTTTTCTCTCATCTCCGCCTCCTACTGAATCAGTTCCCAAAGTGCTTCTATCACTTCTTTATTTTCTGCTTTTGTTCCTGCGGTTACTCGAAGATAACCATTCATAAATCGAATCGAAATGCCTCTTTGTTTTAACGCTTCAAACACTTCTTTTGCACGTTTTACCTTCATGAAAATAAAGTTGGTACTTGTCTCGTAGACGGTTTCAATTTCTGTTTTTTTATCTTCCATTGCTTTCACTGCCTGATATAACTCGTCTCTGGATGCCTTTAAAGCATCAATGCAGGAAGCCAGATATTCCGGATGAGAAAATAATACGCATCCGATTGCCTGTGTCACGGAATTGACATTATACGGTGCTTTGATTGCATGTAAAATTCCTGTCAGCTTTTCGTTGGTAACTGCAATTCCAAGACGGATTGCTGCCATTCCAAATGCCTTCGAACAGGTCTTTAAAACAATTAAATTATCATAATTTTCTACTTCGTTTAATACGGAATTCCTTTCATTTTCAAATTCCATATAAGCTTCATCCACAATCACCAGCGCATCCGTACCCCCGATAATTTTTATGATATCATCACGTCCGATTCCAAGAGAAGTCGGATTACACGGATTGGAAAAAATCAGCAGTTTTGCATTTTTCTCTTTTGCACGCTGTAAAATCTCTTCTGCAGAAGTTTTCATGCTGTTTTCTTTTTGAAGGGATTCTACTTTGATTTTGTGAAACGGTGCGTAAAACCAGTACATGGAAAAATCCGGTACTGCGACAAGCATCGTATCACCCTCGTCCAGAAAATACGGTACTACCAGAGAAATTAATTCATCTGAACCATTTCCGGCAGTTAAAAGTTTCGGGTCTACATGATAATATGCACCTGCTTTTTCACATAATTTTCTTGCGTACGGGTCAGGATAACGGTTAAATGCAACATTAGAAACCGCATTTAAAATTTCCTGCCTGATGTTTTCCGGTACTTCACAGAAACTTTCATTTGCATCAAGATGAATCCGAAAATCCTCCGTTACAGGGTCATAAGGATTTAAGTCTTTTAATTTTTCCGGTAATACATACGTCATTTTCTAGGCCTCCTTTTCTCTTTTTTTAATATCTTTTTCGATTTTATCGATTAATTCTTCGATTTCTTTTTTTCTAAGCTTCATGCTTGCGATGTTAACAATCAGTCTGGCACTGACCGGACACACCTCTTCTTTTACAACAAGCCCATTTTCTTTTAAAGTTGTACCGGTTTCCACAATATCTACAATTGCATCTGCAAGTCCAAGTACCGGTGCAAGTTCCACGGATCCTTCAATTTTTACAACATCTACATCCATGTTTTTTTGTTCAAAATAATTTTTTGCGACATTGACATATTTACTTGCAATCGTTAAAGTTCGATAGCCTTCATATAAGTCTTTCTCTTTTAAGGTTGCAACAGCAAAACGACATTTTCCAAATCCTAAATCTGCCACTTCATAAAATGTTCCGCCTTTTTCCATGATGGTATCTTTTCCGACTACACCCATGTCACAGACACCACTTTCTACATAAGTAACAACATCGGCCGCCTTCGCAAGCACGACTTCGATTTCACCATTTCCAATTGGCATGATTAATTTTCTGCCTTTTTTTCTGGCATTGGTACAGTCATATCCTAAACGTTCTAAAAGTTCTACTGTTTTATTTTCTAAGCGCCCCTTTGTAAGCGCGATTCTAATTGGTTTCATCTTTCATTGCCTCCCAGTGAGTAGCTATACATCCTATTTTTTCTTCGTTAAACAAACGGTAATATCGTCTCCCACCAGATGCACTTTCGGTATTCCTCTCATTTTTGCATAATCAAATGCTTCTTCCATTGTATCAAAAACGCAGTTTTCCGTCAGCATGCCCTGGTCTTCCAGTTCTCTGCGATGATGGACTGCTTTTGCCAAAAACTTCGTATCCGGTGCAAATACCAGCACTTCCGGTATATTTTCTTCTACTGCTTTTACTTTCTGACTTGCCAAATCTACGTTGATTCCAAATCCGACCGAACACTCTTCCACTCCAAAATCATGCAGAAGCTGGTCGTAACGACCACCGGAAAGCACCTGCTCTCCAATTCCATGGAAATAACCGCGGAAAATAATTCCGGTATAATATTCTGCCAGGTTAACAAGTCCCAAATCGATGATCACTCTATCACCAAGTCCCAGTGCCTGTAAGTATTCATAAATTCCCTTTAAATAATCCAGACTTTCTTTTGCACCATTTTCATCAAATAGTTCATACGCTTTTTCAAATACTTCTGCACCGCCAAACAATCTTGGCAGTTTTAAGAGTGCCTGCGCAGCTTTGCTGTCTTTGTATTTTCCAAGCATATCTGTAAGTGAGGCATAGTTTTTCTGCTCAATCTGATAACGGATTTCTTCTTTGGTATCTTCATCCACATCCAGACTGTTCATAATTGCCTTAAAGTAACCGATATCACATAATTCCAGACGGTATTTTCCATTTCCGATGGTACTTAAACTTCTTGCTGCCAGCTCTACCACTTCAAGGTCACTTCTTAATTTTTCTCCGCCAATCAGTTCAATTCCCACCTGATTGATTTCTGTACTTTTTCCTTTTAATTCCGGAAACATACGGTAAATATTGTGATTATAAAATAAACGAAGCGGCATCGGCATCCCTTTTAATCTGGTTGCCGTCAATCTGGCCACAGGTACGGTACAATCTGGACAGAGTACCATCAGTCTTCCTTTATGGTCTGTCAGTTTATACATACTTTCCTTTGGCAGATATTTCGCCGCTGATTTTCCAAATACATCATAAAATTCAAGTGCGGGTGTCATAACCCTCCGATACCCCTGGGCTGTAAACAAGTCCTTCAGGGTCTTTGTTACCTGTGAACGCTGTTCACATTCACCGAAAAGTAAATCTTTTGTTCCATCTGGTGTTATCTTATCATAATATCTCATTTTTCTCTTTCGACCCTTGCCTTTCTATGTATTTTCAAACGGTTAAAACCGTGGGCTCTCTCGCTCACTTCATTATAATATCCATTTTTCATATTTTAACGTGCTACCATAGTAACATCTAAGTTTGGGGTTGTCAACCTTTTTCACCCCATGTAGCCTGCAAGCCATACGCTTGCAGCAATTCCCACCGCAGAAGCAAGAAATGCGCCTGCTATCGTGTATCTCGTATCCTTTATTTTTGCCGCCATAAAGTACACCGACACTGTGTAGAAAATTGTTTCCGTACACGACATCATAATAGAAGCAATTTTTCCATTTCGGGAATCTGCTCCAAATTCTCGAAAAATATCAAGTAAAAGCCCTGTTGCCGCACTTGAAGAAAACATCCGCACAATTGTAAGCGGTACTAAAGCCGACGGAAATCCAAACGGCTCTGTCACCTTTCCGAGCACTTCTCCAAGCATCGTCAAAAATCCTGAAGCACGCAGGACTCCTACTGCCACCATAAGTCCGATTAATGTTGGAAGAATCTGAATGACTGTCTCTAAACCCTCTTTTGCGCCCTTTACAAATTCCTCATAGATGTCACATTTCATTAATACACCGAAACCGACAACGTAAAATAAAATCAGTGGAATTATCATTTCTGAAAGAAACAGCAGAACTTTCATCTTATCCCTGTACACCCCATTTTTATTCTTTCTTTCATTATACTCCGCATCAGCCTTAAAAATCCCACTCTCTTTCATTTTAGCATTTTTTATCTTTTTCTCCTGTTTTTGCTATTTATGGGTCAGTTTTCTATGGAATTTTCTTTTCTTTTTTATATAATTAAGAAATAAGAATTTAATTTAAAACTCAGGAGGAAAACAATGTCTATCTCTGAAAAAATAAAAAATGAAATCGTACCCCAGTTTCTGTATAACGGTACATTTATTTATGAAGAACCATTTGGCTGTGGTCACATCAACAGTACGTTTGCCGTTTATTTCAGCCGTGAAACGAAACCACCTGTCCGCTACATCCTTCAGGCTATCAATACTTCTATTTTTAAAGACCCTTATGGATTGATGGAAAATATTGAAGGCGTTACTTCTCACTTAAGGAAAAAATTAATTGAGCAGGGAAAAGACCCAAGCCGTGGAACTCTTACTGTTATTCCTACAAAATCCGGCTCTTCCCTTTTTAAAGACAGCGAAGGAATTTACTGGAGAAGCTATACTTTTATTGAAGATGCAACCTGCTATCAGACCGTTTCTTCTCCTGAAATTTTCAAAAACGCAGCAAAAGCGTTTGGACATTTTCAGAAACTGCTTGCTGACTATCCAGCTGACACCCTGCATGAAATCATCCCAAATTTCCATAACACTCCATCCCGCTATGAAGATTTTAAAGCAGCTATAAAAGCAGATAAAAAAGGTCGTGCAAAAAATGTACAGCAGGAAATCGAATTTTATCTGGAACGTGAAACCGACGGAAAAACAGTAGTTGATGCCATCAATGCCGGAAAACTTCCACTTCGTGTAACCCATAATGATACAAAGCTGAACAACATTATGATGGACAATACCACAAACGAGGGAATCTGCGTCATTGATTTGGATACTGTAATGCCCGGTTCTGTTTTATATGATTTTGGTGACAGCATCCGTTTTGGCGCAAGCACTGCTGCCGAAGATGAAATTGATTTAACCAAAGTTTCCATGAGCTTAGAACTCTTTGAAGCTTACACTGCCGGTTTTCTTTCTGAAGCAGGCGATTCTTTAACGAAAGCAGAAATTGAACTGATTCCATTTTCCGCAAAACTGATGACTCTCGAATGTGGACTTCGTTTCCTTACGGATTATTTAAATGGAGATACCTACTTTAAAATCCAAAGAGAACATCATAATCTTGACCGCACCCGCACTCAGATGATTCTGGTTGCTGACATGGAACGTAAAATGGATGATATGAAACAGATTGTCACAAAATACATCTAAATTTTCTCTGTTCAACTGAGATTTAAGGAGGAATTCTTTATGGAGCAGACAATTTCAATCGAGAAGATTTTAAAAGAACTTTATCATATATCCGGTTTCCGTATCAGTGTTTACGATACTTATTTTCAGGAAATTGCTGCTTTCCCGAAAGAACTCGGCTGTCTCTGTTCGCTGATACAGGAAAATCCGAAAGGTCGAAAACAATGCGTAGAACAGGATATCATGGCATTTCGTAAAGTACAGGATGAAAAACGGCTTCACATTTATAAATGCCACTTAGGGCTATATGAGGCAGTTGCCCCACTTTATAGCTTCGGTACTTTAACCGGATATCTGATGATGGGTCAGACCATCAACAAAGGAAAAGAAGCCGCAAAAGAGACATTCAAAAAAGCGCTTCCTTATATGAAAAAAGATGACTATGAACTGTTGCAGGATACGATTGCCCAGATTCCGGTCAGTGACCGTCAGACAATCGACTCCCTTGTTACAATCATGGAAATCTGCGCTCAGTATATTACTTTGACAAACCGTATGCAGTTAACGAAAAAAGAGCTGGTTTCAGAAGTGCACAGCTACATTGAAGAACGCTATGGACAGCATATCACCATTGATAACCTCTGCTCCCAGTTCTTCTGCAGTCGTTCCTCTCTCACCAGAAAATTCAAAGAGACTTACGGAATTTCCATTCATACTCATATCAGTCAGGTTCGGCTGAAAAACAGCCGTCGCTTATTGGAATCTTCTGATTTGAGTATCGGAGAAATTGCATTTCACTGTGGTTATAATGACCAGAACTATTTTACACGTGCTTTTTATAAAGCACAAAAAATGACCCCAAGGGATTATCGAAAAAAATTCCGCCAGAGTCGTTTATAAGTTAAAAAGTCCGTTATCACCTAAATATAAATAGTGATAACGGACTTTTTTATTATTCAGCTGTTTCGGTTGCTTCTGTATCAGCATTTTCACCTGCATCTGAATTTTCATCTGCCTGTGTGCTGTCAGAGGATTCCTCTGTATTTTCTGTTGTCTCAGTGCTTTCTTCTGCTTCTGAACTATCTGCATTTTCTGTTGCTTCTGTTGTTTCTGCAGAATCTGTACTGTCTGTTGTTTCGCTTGATGTATCAGCCTGTTTAAAGCTGTAAACATCTTCATCTGTTAATGTTACAGTTTTCCATACTTTTTTATCGATTGTAATTTTTGTTTTCTTTGCCCATTTTTTAAGCAGGTCATTGTATGCATCCTGTTTTCTTTCTTTTACAATGCTGTCTTTTTTTGTCTGAGTAGAATCTTTATCAAAAACACTGTCCATACGGACTACATAGTATCCGTCACTGCCTTCGATAACATCAGAAGCAAGCTGACCATCTTCTGTCAGTTCTTTGGCTGCTTTCATTACATCAGCATCAAGAGAAGAATCTTCATCGTCTTTATTTGTGCTGTAAGTTGCAGTAGAAGAACTAAGAGACTCATCCACTTCTTTTGCAAGACTGTCCACATCTGCGCCGGCAATATCTTCCTGCGCTTTTATTTTATCTAATACCTGCTGTGCCTGGTCTTTCTTTGCAGCCTTTTCTTCATCCGTCAACTCTGTAGAATTTCCCTCATCATCTGTAGTCGCCGCTGTAGAAACCTTACAGTACGTAATTTTACTCTGCTGTGCTTCTTTATCTTCTACATTGGTATCTACATCAGCTGTCATCGGATCATACATCTTTGTCTGATAGCTGTATAACTCAAGCAGTTTTTCAATATCAGACTGGGTCACTGCAAGTTTTGCAATCGTTTCTGCATCATTATCGGTCATAAATTTTTCTGCTGCGGCTTTTAATTCTTTCTGTTCTTCATCTGTGATGGTCACATCATAATCTTTTGCATGCTGTTCTAACAGTACCAGATTATGGAGCTGGTCCATGATATCCTCTTTGGTACTTTCTGCATAAGTTTTGCCATCATCGCCTTTATTTTCCCACATTCCTGTAGTGGATGTTCCAAACATGGAATAGTAAGACATCATCTGAGCCTGTGTCATACGAAGCATCATATTCACTGTTCCGGCTGTAATTTCTTCTTTTCCAACCGTCGCTACTGTCTTTGTTCCATCTAATGTACTTCCACATCCAGTCAAACTGGTCATTGTCAATGTTGCCGCAAGAGTCGTGCAGGCAAGAACCCTTCCTAATTTATTCATAATTCCTCCCGTATTTTCATTTCCATTCGATATTTGATGTACTTTTGGTGTACTTGTTAAGTATAATCTTTATTGTCCCTTTGAGCAAGGAATTTTTTGTGAACTTTCTGGTAATAATGCCTCAAATTCATGGAGAATTTCCAAAACCAGGTCGAGCGCCTTATAGAACTCTTTCGCTTTTCTTCCTTTCAGGGAAATCAGGAAATAAAATTCTTTTCCTGTCCGCACAGACATCTGGTCTTTATATTTTTCTAAAATTGCAGGAATCCCCTCCGTTTTTAATTTTCCACGTTCAAACATCGTTACTTTTACTTCCTGATTGATCTGTTTGATTTCTCTTACATAAACCCTGTGTGCAAGTGCCTTTAAATTTGCAATCGCAAGCAAACTCTGTACTGCCTTCGGCGGTTCTCCAAAACGGTCCATCAGTTCTTCTAACATATCTTCATATTCTTCTTCATTTTCAATTCCGGCAATCCGTTTATAAATATCCAGCTTCTGATATTCATTTGGAATATATTTGGGCGGAATGTAGGCATCCATATCCAAATCAATTGTAGTCTCAAATTCTTCTGCCTGTTCCATTCCTTTTTCTTCCTGAACCGCTTCGTTGAGCATTTTACAGTATAAATCATATCCAACCGCTTCAAGATGCCCGTGCTGTTCTGCACCCAAAAGATTTCCCGCACCGCGAATTTCCAAATCACGCATCGCAATCTTAAATCCGCTTCCCAGATCCGTAAATTCCCGGATGGCATGTAACCTTTTCTCGGCAACTTCTTTTAACATCTTATCTTTTTTATACATTAAAAAGGCATAAGAAGTCCTGTTTGAACGGCCTACACGACCACGAAGCTGATAAAGCTGTGACAGACCAAGCCGGTCAGAATCATGAATAATCATGGTATTGGCATTTGAAATGTCCAGACCGGTCTCTATAATTGTCGTGGACACCAGCACATCAATTTCTCCGTTTATAAATCCATACATAATTTTTTCCAACTGATGTTCCGGCATCTGACCATGTGCAAAGGCTACATTTGCATCCGGCACTAATTTTGCAATCCGATTTGTGATTTCATCAATATCATTGACACGGTTATACACATAATAAACCTGTCCGCCCCTTGCCAGCTCGCGGTTAATCGCCTCTCTTACCATCTCTTCGTTATATTCCATTACGTAAGTCTGAATCGGCATACGGTCCATCGGTGCTTCTTCTAACACACTCATATCACGGATTCCAATCAGGCTCATGTGCAGGGTTCTCGGAATCGGTGTTGCCGTCAGCGTCAATACATCCACATTTTCTTTAAGCTTTTTGATTTTTTCTTTATGAGTCACGCCAAACCGCTGTTCCTCATCCACAATCAACATTCCCAAATCTTTATAGACCACATCTTTTGACAATAATCGATGCGTTCCGATTACGATATCCACAAACCCTTTTTTCAAATCCTCAATGGTTTTTCTTTGTTCTGCCGGAGTCTTAAACCGACAAAGCAAATCAATCCGCACCGGAAAATCTTTCATTCTCTGAACAAAGGTATTGTAATGCTGTTGTGCAAGAATGGTTGTCGGAACAAGATAGACCACCTGCTTATCTTCCTGAACTGCTTTAAATGCCGCACGAATTGCAATTTCGGTCTTTCCATATCCGACATCCCCGCAGACCAGACGATCCATAATCTTGTTACTTTCCATATCTTTTTTAGTCGCTTCGATTGCCGCTAACTGATCCTCCGTCTCCTCAAATGGAAACATTTCTTCAAACTCTTTTTGCCAGACCGTATCCGGTTCATAGCAGTAACCGTTCTTCTCCTGTCTCGCAGCATAAAGAGCGACCAAATCTTTTGCAATATTTTTGACTGCTCCACGCACCTTTGTTTTGGTCTTGTTCCATTCCTGACCACCTAATTTATTTAGCTTCGGTGCACGTGCATCCGCTCCGGCATATTTTTGCAGTAAATCTAACTGGGTTGCCAGAATATATAAATTGCTGTTGCCCGCATATTCAATTTTAATATAATCTTTCACCACTTTATCTACGGTAACTTTTTCAATTCCACGGTAAATTCCCAATCCATGATTTTCATGAACCACATAATCTCCAATCGAAAGTTCTGAAAAACTTTGAATTTTCTTTCCGCTGTATTCCGTTTTCTTTCGCTTCTTTTTCTTCTCTTTTCCGAAGATATCGCTTTCGGTAATCAAAACAAAACGCACCATCGGATACTCAAATCCGCTTCTGGCATATCCATAAGTCGTTACAATCTCGCCCTCATGAATTTCACGGTTTCTATCTTCGGTGTAAACAGCCGTCAAATCTTCATTTAATAAATCCTGCGCCAGACGTTTCGCCCTTGTCCTTGATCCGGACAACAGCAACACCTGATATCCCCGTTTTTTCCAGTTTTTCAAATCTTTTACTAAAAGTTCAAAACTGTTATTATACGAATTTACCGATTTGGTTGTCAGATAAAATGCATCATTTATCTGCCAGTCCTCTTTCTGCTGTTCCATCGTACAGATTCCAATGCAGTTTTTCTGATTAATTTTATGAATCAGCAGTTTTTTCCCGCATAATAAATCTGTCTGTCCTGCCAGAAGATAACCTTTTTCAAGGCGGTGCTTCATGCTCTCACGGAATTCCGTTTCCACTGCTTCTACACTTGCTAAAAGATGATTTGTTTCGTCTAAAAAAAGGAGTGTATCCTCCTCCTCAAAATAGTCTAAAAAAGTGACCGGTTCTTTATAAAAATATCGGATAAAATGTTCTGCTGATGAAAAATCATGAAATTCCCGCATTGCGCTGACTGCTTCATTTACCATATTCTTGATACGTCCGGCTTCTTCCGGCAAAAAGGCATCCCGAAATGCCTGTATCGTCTTATCCCGTTCTTCTTCAATAGATTTCAGACCTTTCTCCAAAACCGAATCATCAAGTACCATCTCTTCTGCCGGATAAATGGTAATCTCGTCCAGATTTTCAATGGAACGCTGACTTTCGGCATCAAAACTGCGGATAGAATCAATTTCATCGCCCCACATCTCGATTCTCACCGGATTTTCCTCGGTTAAAAGAAAGATATCCACAATTCCGCCACGCATGGCAAACTGTCCCGGTGCCTCCGCCTGCGCATTGTACTCAAATCCCATATTAACCAAATCTTTTTTGAGTGCTTCGGTGTCAAGTACACTGTCATTTTTAAAATGCAGGACATGCTTTTTAAGTACGGAAATCGGAAGAAGATAATCCATACAGCCACTGATGCTTGTCACCACCGTCACACTCTTTTTCTCCAAAAGTGCTGCAATTACCTGCATCCGCTGTTTTGTAAGCAGATTTCCATGAATATCCGCTTCAAAGAAAATTAAATCCCTCGCCGGATAGTAGAATACATCCGGATAGTAAAATTTTAAATCTTCGTACAGCTCTTTTGCTTTTAATTCATTTTCCGCAATGACAAGACGATTCTTCTTTTCCTGCCCCAGTCCGTAAATGACATGCGCTTTTTGCGAATCAATACATCCGGCAAGCTGTAAAATCCCACGATTTTTCTCTATTCTGTTTTTAATTTCTTCGTATTCACCAAGTTTTGAAAGTGGCTGCAAAAGTGCCTGCATGTTTTCTCCCTCAATTTTATTTATTCCATCACTATTTCTTTTTTGCGTTATAACGGTTCATGGCAGTTTCAATGCCCTCTTCTAAAATTAATTCCACTGCATCGGCAGCTTCTTTGATTGCTTCATCAACCAGAACACGTTCGTCTTTATCAAAATGTCCCAGTACATAATCTGCCAAATCCCATCCCTTTGGTTTTGCTCCGACTCCGACCTTAATTCGGTAGAAATTCTGAGTTCCAAGCTGGGCAATAATGTTTTTAATTCCATTGTGTCCACCGGCACTGCCTTTTTTACGGATTCTGATTTGTCCCGGTTCTAAATCAATATCATCATAGATGACAATCAGTTCTGTCTCTGCATCCATTTTATAATAATTGATTAATTCCCTGACTGCCTCCCCGCTTAAATTCATATAGGTCATCGGCTTTGCAAGAATAACTTTTTCTCCGGCAATCATTCCCTTGCCATACATCGCTTTCCGGTCAATTCCAGAACCGGCAATCCGATGACGGTCTATCAGTTCATCAATGGTATCAAATCCCATATTGTGGCGGGTTTTATCATACTGTTTTCCTGGATTTCCAAGTCCTACTATTAAATACATATCGGCTCCTTAACTAAAATATACCAATTCGTCTTTTAACGGTTCTGTTTCTTCCACAGAAATCGCATATAGTACTGGACCTGTTTCACCGTAAGCCGGTACAAATTCATATTTCACTTTGGCTACAACATTCACCCATTTTCCGGTTTTTAGATGACGTGCTTCATCACTCTTGCAGACAAACCCTAAAAATGTGGTGTCATCTGCACAGCAGGTCATAGCCATACGTCCCGGTACAAATTCATTTTTGGCAAATTCTCTGGATTTTAACACCATTCCGGTAAAAGAAACTTTCTTTCCGTTATAAGTATCCGCATGGTCTCTTGCATCCAGATACCAGATTCCATAATCCTCATTTGGAATTTCAATCGTCTCGGTCTTGACATCAAATGGCATTTCTCCGTCAAAGATATCCTCGATTTCACCCTCTTCATCTTCAAAAATCAGTTCTGCACCCGGGTTTACAACTTTAATGCTTCTTCTGAAATTTGCAAGCGGAAGTTCGGTATCTGCACGGTTAAATAATACCAAATCTGCATTTCTTACCATTTCCATAAACAGGGATTTCATATTGTTGAGGTATACCTGAAAGGTACTTGCATCAACTGTCACAATATGCTGTTCGATTCCCCATCCAGACGGAAATGTCAGTTCTTCTAATTTGCTTACCTGCCACATTCCGTTGTATTCAATGATAACGCGACCCGGATTATAAAATGCATCATAAGCAACCAGACGCTCTGTGGTCAGTTCCTCAATGCTGTCGATTACTTCTACAGAAGTACGGCTTTTTTTCAGCACTTTTTTATCGTATTCTTCTTCACCCTCCTCACAGAGAATTAAAAGAGTCGGTTCATCAATCTGAAAATACTCCTGTGCGAGTGTAAAATTCAAAAATGATGTTTTTCCACTCTCAAGAAAACCTGTCATAAGGTAAATCGGTACTTTAAATTCGTCCATTTTTTATAACCTTTCTTAAATATCATGATGTGAGTGTCAAAACTTCAGTTCAACACTCACACCTTAAGCTTATTTGTATTGTTTTTGTATCGTTCTATCTCGTATCTTGATTATGCAAGACCAAACAATCTGGTCAGATTTGCTTCATTCATCTTAGAACCGATGACGCAGATTCTTCCGGTGTATTCCGGTGCACCTTCACGTACATCTGCTTCACCCGGAACCATATCAAAGTAAATCCACTGTCCATCTTCGCCCTCTACCATACCTTTTGCACGCAGTACCATTCCGTACTCATCATTATGGTTAGAGAGTGCTTCCAGAATCTCATGAATTCCTTCTTTTGTATATTTCTTTGTTGTCTCTTTTCCCCAGCTTGTGAATACTTCATCTGCATGATGGTGATGATGATGCTCATGGTCATGTCCGCATCCACATTCTTCATGGTCGTGGTCGTGATGATGTTCATGGTCATGCTCATGGTCGTGTCCACATCCACATTCTTCATGGTCGTGGTCGTGATGATGTTCATGGTCATGCTCATGGTCGTGTCCGCATCCACATTCTTCATGGTCATGGTCGTGATGGTGCTCATGCTCGTGATGATGGTCATGGTCATGATGTCCACCGCATACCGGGCAAACTTCTTCATCCATTAATTCTTTTTCCAAAGAGCGGTTGTTTTCCATGGTATCCAAAATCTTTTCTCCGGAAAGTTTTTCAATCGGAGTTGTGATAACTGCTGCTGTCTGATTCAGTCCACGGATAATCTCAAGTGCAGTTGCAATTTTTTCTTCAGACGCTTTATCGGTTCTGCTTAAGATAACAGTTCCGGCATATTCAATCTGGTTGCTGAAAAATTCACCGAAGTTTTTCATATACATTTTACATTTTGTTGCATCCACTACAGTTGTAAAGCTGTTTAATTTGATTTCAACTTCGTTTTCAATTTTCTGAACGGCTTTGATAACATCAGAAAGTTTGCCGACTCCTGATGGTTCGATTACGATACGCTGTGGTTCATACTTTGCGATTACTTCTTTTAAAGCAGTTCCAAAGTCACCAACTAAGGAACAGCAGATACAGCCGGAGTTCATTTCACGAATTTCTACTCCTGCTTCTTTTAAGAAACCGCCGTCGATACCGATTTCACCAAATTCATTTTCAATGAGAACAACCTGCTCACCTTTATATGCCTCTTTTAATAACTTTTTAATTAATGTTGTTTTACCTGCTCCAAGAAATCCTGAAAAAATATCAATTTTTGTCATCTTCAATTACTTCCTTTCCAAAACAAATGTTTAAAGACTCCAAGCGTACATTTTGTATAGCACGGTAAAAGGGGACGAAAGTTCCACTTTCAGTACTTCCGCCCCTGTTTATCATCTATTTTAGGATTTTACCACAACTAACTCGAAATTGTCTAGTCCATCATATAAAAAATAGCTGGTATCAAATAATTTTTTTCTGACAATCTTTTCACTTTATTTTTACGAAAAGTGTGTTAGAATGAGATGAAAGATGTTGTTGAAAAAAGGGGATTTTTATTATGTACAGTTTTCAGAATGATTACAGCGAAGGAGCACATCCAAATATTCTTCGCGCACTTGAAACCATCAACTACCACCAAAATAATTCTTACGGATTAGATGAACATTGCGATAATGCCCGCGATAAAATCCAGGAAGTACTGGAAAATTATGGAGTTGATATTCATTTTATTACCGGAGGAACGCTGACGAATCTTACGTTTCTTTCGCATGCTCTGCGCCCTTATGAGGCAGTCATCAGTGCGGATACCGGTCATATTAATACACACGAAACCGGAGCGATTGAAGCAAGCGGACATAAAGTGCTCTCTATTCCTTGTACCGATGGAAAACTGACTGCTGACCTGATTCGTCCGGTCTTAAAACAGCACGAAAATGAGCATTGGGTAGAACCTCGTCTGGTCTATATTTCTCTCCCAACCGAACTTGGAACCGTCTACACAAAAGAAGAACTTGAGAAACTTTATCAGTTCTGCAAACGCCACAGTCTGTATCTCTATATCGATGGTGCACGTCTTGCCATGGCACTTGCCGTAGAAGAGACCCAGCTGACCTTAAAAGATTTGCCGGATTTATGCGATGCCTTTTATATTGGCGGTACAAAAAACGGAGCTATGTTTGGAGAAGCACTCGTTTTAGTAAACGATGATTTAAAAGACCATTTCCGTTTTAATATGAAACAGCGTGGTGCGATTCTCGCCAAAGGCTGGATGATTGGCGTACAGTTTGAAGAACTCTTTCAGGATAATTTATATCTCGAACTCGGAAAACGCAGTGTAGCACTTGCACAGCGTTTAAAACAGGGATTCATTGACTGCAAGATTCCATTTTTATGCGATTCACCTACCAATCAGCTTTTCCCGATTTTCCCGAATGAATTCGCCCAAAAAATCAATGAGAATTATGTCACAACTTTCCAGTGCAAACCGGATGAAAACCATACCTGTCTTCGTTTCTGCACCTCCTGGGCGACAAATGAACAGGCAGTTGAAGATTTTATCAAAGATTTAAAACAGTGGTCTTATATCTATGCTTGACAAACATTAGAATAGACGATATGATATAAAGAAAAAGGGGAGCTGACGCGTCGGCTGAGAGGAAATGCGAACGGATTTCGACCCTAAGAACCTGATACGGATAATGCCGGCGTAGGAAGCATATTTTATGTGAATGATTAAGGTGTACCTGTCGGGGGTGCACCTTTTTTTATTAGCTAAACGTCTTCAAACAAAAGCTTATCAATCAAACACGAAAGGAGAATCAACCATAATTATGGAATACACAACACAGATGGATGCCGCAAGAAAAGGCATCATCACAAAAGAAATGGAAATCGCAGCTAAAAAAGAAAACATGTATGTCAAAGAATTAATGGAATACATGGCAAAGGGACAGGTTATCATCCCTTGCAATAAACTCCATACTTCAATTGAACCAAATGCAATCGGTTCGATGCTGAAAACAAAAATCAACGTAAACCTTGGAATTTCCAGAGACTGGAAAGACATGGATATGGAAATCGAAAAAGTAAACAATGCAGTCAAAATGGGGGCTGAATCTATCATGGATTTAAGCTCTTACGGAGATACCCGCACCTTCCGTAAACGTCTTACCAAAGAATGTCCGGCCATGATCGGTACTGTTCCGATTTATGACGCAGTTGTTTATTATCACAAACCATTAAAAGAAATCACTTCTAAAGAATGGATTGATATCGTGCGTATGCATGCGGAAGACGGTGTTGACTTTATGACCATCCACTGTGGTATCAATAAAGCTACCGCAGGACGTTTCAAAGCAAACCGTCGTCTTACCAACATCGTTTCCCGTGGTGGTTCCATCATTTTTGCATGGATGGAAATGACCGGTGAAGAAAACCCATTCTATGAACATTATGATGAAATTCTTGACATTTGTCGTGAATACGACATCACTATGAGTCTTGGAGATGCCTGCCGTCCAGGATGTTTAAAAGATGCTTCTGATATCTCCCAGATTGAAGAACTTGTTACTTTAGGCGAACTGACCGCACGTGCATGGGAAAAAGACGTACAGGTTATGGTAGAAGGTCCTGGCCATATGCCAATGAACCAGATTGCCGCAAATATGGAAATCCAGAAAACCATCTGCAAGGGTGCACCTTTCTATGTACTCGGACCTTTAGTAACAGATATCGCTCCAGGCTATGACCATATCACAGCCGCTATCGGTGGTGCAATCGCTGCTGCTTCCGGAGCTTCTTTCCTCTGCTATGTAACTCCTGCAGAACATCTGCGTCTGCCAAGCCTTGATGACGTAAAAGAAGGCATCATCGCTTCTCGAATTGCGGCACATGCCGCAGATATTGCAAAAGGCGTAAAAGGTGCCATCGAATGGGATCACCAGATGAGCCTTGCAAGAAAGAAATTAGATTGGGAAGAAATGTTTGATATCTGTATTGACCCGGAAAAAGCAAGACGCTACCGTGCCGAAGCAAAACCGGAAAAAGAAGATACCTGCAGTATGTGCGGAAACTTCTGTGCCGTAAAAAATATGAACCGTATCTTAGATGGAGAAATTGTAAACATCTACGATGAATGATACTACAACTGATAAAATGACAAAAATGGAGTTTTTGGCTCAAACCAAAAACTCCATTTTTTCAAATTTTTCAAAATATTTGATATACTCTGCTTTCGTTTCTATTTTTGCTCCCATTCCAAGCAATATTCCCGCTATAATGCTTCTATGACAAAGCGCTTCTTCCTCACAGTAACATCCCAGTATGATATTTTTTTCTCTGCTTTTTTCACACAACCATCCAAGCTTCTCTAGCGCACTTTGATTTTTTACAAGGTCGTCTAAAAAATCAGGTACATAAACAGTTTGAAAATATTCTTCATCAAAGATTCCAAGGTGGAATGCCTTTCTGTATGCTTTAAATACTTCCTTTGAAGGACTCAGCTCCTGCACCAGCTTTTCTGTTGTGGGAGTTGGGTCTGGGGAGCGGACAATCCACCAGACTTCATCATATTTTGTTTCATCAATTTTGGGGATACATCCGGTATAAATTATGACAACTCGCCTCTTCTTACACAACACTTCTTCGTCTGAAATGCAATTCCATATTTCAGAATCTGTTCGATTCCTTCTTTCTCCAACATTTGTGTATATCTCTTTTCTTCTATCTGTTTTAATGCTTCTTTACAATCTTTTTCTACGGAGTTTTCAGACCCCAAAAGTCCAAAAACTCCGTCCTCTAATTAATATGTAAATACAGCAACTCCATAAGCCGGTAATGGATATGCGAAAGAAAATTCTCTTCCATCACATTCTTTTTTCTGTGCCATATAAACGGTTTTCTCTACTGGCACATCTCCACCAAATTTCGGGTCTTTGCTGTTTAATACCAGACGGTACTGTTTCTTTTTCGGAACACCGACACGATAATCATCCCTCGCTACCGGTGTACAGTTAATGACAAACAACAGATTATTTCTTCCTGTCGGTGATTTTCTGATAAAGCTGTAAATGCTTCTGCTGGCATCATCCGCATTAATCCACTCAAATGCACCTTCTGTGTGGTCTGTTGCATAAAGTGCCGGATATTTCTTATACATTTTCAGCAATTCTTTTACATAGTCTCTTAATTCACGATGGCTGGACTCTGCTGTTAAATACCAATCGAGTTCTCTTGCTTCGCTCCACTCCTGATACTGTCCAAATTCCTGACCCATAAACAGCAGTTTTTTACCTGGATGTCCAAGCATATAAGAATAACCGACTTTTAAGTTTTCGATTTTATCCTGTCCAAGTCCCGGCATTTTATTAATCATGGAGCATTTTAAATGAACCACTTCATCATGTGATAATACCAGCACATAATTCTCACTGTATGCGTAAGTCAAAGAGAACGTCATCTTATGATGATTGTATTGACGAAAATACGGATCGAGTTTCATATACTCAAGGAAATCGTGCATCCATCCCATATTCCATTTTAAGCTGAATCCTAAACCGCCTTCTTCCGGATGTGCAGTTACTTTCGGCCATGCTGTAGACTCTTCGGCAATCATAACCGTTCCTTTGTTTCTTCCAAGTACGACTGTATTTAAATGTTTGAAAAATTCAATCGCTTCTAAGTTTTTATTTTCTCCGTATTTATTCGGAACCCACTGTCCGTTTTCTCTTCCGTAATCCAGATACAGCATAGACGCAACTGCATCTACACGAAGTCCATCAATGTGATACTGCTCCATCCAGAACAGCGCATTTGCAATCAGGAAATTCTTTACTTCATTTTTTTCATAATCAAATACTTTTGTACCCCAGTCCGGATGTTCACCCTTTCTCGGGTCTGCATATTCATAGGTCGGTGTGCCGTCAAAATCAGCCAGTCCATGAGCATCTTTCGGGAAATGCGCCGGTACCCAGTCTAAGATAACACCGATTTTATTTTTATGCATGTAATTGACAAAATACTGGAAATCATCCGGTGTGCCATATCTGGAAGTCGGTGCATAATATCCGGTCACCTGATAGCCCCAGGAGCCATCAAATGGATGTTCTGCAATTCCCATTAATTCTACATGGGTATAGCCCATATCTTTTATATATTCTGCCAGAGAATGTGCAAGTTCTCTGTAATTATAGAATCCATCTTCATCATGTTCATTCTGTGGATGTTTTCTCCATGAACCCGGATGTACTTCATAAATGGACATTGCATCTTTATTTACATCATAGTTCTGACGATTTTTCATCCATACAGAATCATTCCATTTAAAGTTTTTGATGTCATAAACGCGAGAAGCATTTCCTGGACGTTTTTCTGCATAATTTGCATAAGGGTCAGCCTTATAAAGCAGTTCTCCCGATGGTGATGTGATACAGAATTTATATAAGTCTCCAGATTTGACTCCTGGTATGAAAAGCTGATAAATTCCCATGTCATTATCACATTTCATAATGTTTTTCTCTGGGTCCCATCCATTAAAATCTCCAACTACCGCTACTTCCTGTGCACGAGGAGCCCATACTGCGAAATAAACACCGTCTTTTCCTTTCTGTTTTGTCGGATGTGCTCCCATGAGTTTATAAATCTCATAATGTGTTCCCTGACCGAACAGATAACGGTCCATTTCCGTAATCTTTAAAGTTTGATTTTTCGCCATAAGCTTTCCCCTTCTTTAAACTGATAATTTTCTATCATTTATATTTTTATTTTTTCTTTTTCTGTCAAACCCCGCAGCCATTTCAGGTATAAATCCCATGTAAAAACTGATGCACAATCTCATACGTTGTCTCATTCGAAATGTGAAACGTCTCGCCTTCTTTCAGACTGTAATTTACAGTCAGAATGTGGTGATTTAATACACCGGTAAATCCAACCGCAAATAATTCCTGACGTCCTCTCATATTTCCAAGCTGTCCTGCCGCATCTTCAAAAATTTTAACCATCATTCTATAATGCCGCTCAATCAGAGGTGCAACCACCTGATAAGCTTCATTTTCTCTTCCCAGATAAAAAAGAGACAGCATGAATAAATAGAATTTCTGATGCTTGCTACAATAATCAAAAAATGTGCGCGCAACACGATAAAGCACGTCTTTTAAATCTCCGCTTTTATTAATTGCGTCCAGGATTTCATCCTCTAACTGCTGATATCCACTCTGTAGCAGATTTTCAAGCAGTCCCCGTTTGCTTCCAAAATAGTAATACAGCGTTGGTTTGGTAATCCCTGCAGTGTTTACAATTTCCTGTACCCCAACTGCATCATATCCTCTTGCATAAAAAAGATTCAACGCTGACCTTTTTATCAATTCTTTATTATCCATAAACTGCCCTCCGGCTGTCTGCATGTCTTTGTTGTACTCTATTATACCAATCGGTATATAAAAAAGCAAGCCTTCTTCTTGCTTATTTTTCTCTATTTTTTCTTATTTTACGCCAAATAATTCCTGCGCATTTTTCTTCGTTGTCTCGACAACTTCTTCATAAGAAATTTTTTTAATTCTCGCAATTTCCTCTGCCACATAATTTAAATACAACGAGCAGTTACGTTTTCCACGATACGGTTCCGGTGCCAGATAAGGCGAGTCCGTCTCAAGCAGTAAATAATCAAGCGGTGCATATTCTACCACTTCTTTTAATTTCTTTGCATTTTTAAATGTGACAACACCGCCGATTCCAAGATAGTATCCCATATTCATGTATTCTTTTGCATGCTCCAAAGAATAGGAATAACAGTGAATCACTCCTCTTAAATAATCCGCCCGCTCTGCCTTCATCAAATCCATGGTATCCTTTGCCGCATTTCTGCTGTGCACAATAATCGGCAGACTCATCTCTTTTGCCAAATCCATCTGACGCACAAACCATTTCTTCTGAATCTCATGGCTCTCTTTATCCCAGTAATAATCCAGACCGATTTCTCCTACCGCAACTGTCTTTTCTTTTTCACAAAGCTTACGCATCCATGCGATTTTTTCTTCATCCAAATCTCCGACTTCATCCGGATGAACACCGATTGCGCCATAGACAAACGGATAGCGTTCCATCAAGGTTACCGTTTCTCTTACCCCTCTAAGACTTGCCCCCACATTGATAATGGTATCGATTCCATGTTCATGCATCGCCCAAATCAAGCTGTCCCTGTCCCCATCAAACGCCTCGTCATCATAATGTGCATGTGTTTCAAATATCATTTTTTCTCCTTTTTGGGAAAAGACCCCCATAGTCCGATTTTCATCTTACCTATGGAGGTCTGTTGTAGTTTACCTTTTAGAAAGTTTTCTCTTTCTGTCTTTTAGCAGATTTCTGCGCCTGCCGGCATCTCTTTATCTGGTGTCATTAATGCTAACGTACCATTTTCATCTTCTGCACATAACAGCATACCTTCAGAAAGTACACCTGCAAGTTTTGCCGGTTTTAAATTTACCAGTACCATTACTTTCTTTCCAACCATATCCTCTGGTTTGTAATTGGACTTGATTCCGGATACAATCTGTTTTACCTGATTTCCAATTTTTACCTGAGAACAAAGCAGTTTCTTTGATTTTTTCACTTCTTCACAGGCAATAATTTCGCCTACCTGGAACTGCATTTTCATGAAATCATCAAAGGTAATCTCCGGTTTTGCTTCGATTTCAATTACCGGTGCTTCTTCTTTCTTTTCTTCTGCTGTTGTGGCTTTCTCGGCTTCTTCTTTCTTCATTGCCTCTACTTTTTCCATCACTTCTTTGATATCAAGACGAGCAAAGAGAATTTCCGGTTTTTCTGTTACTTTGTTTCCAGCCGGATATAAACCAAATGTATCAAGTTCTTCATAAGTTCTCTTCGGTGCATTTAACTGAGCTAAAATCTTTTCTGTTGTTTCCGGCATAAAGGATTCGAGTAAAGAAGCCCCGATGCAGATACCTTCTACCAGATTGTAGAGTACTTCTGCAAGACGGTCTTTTTTCTCTTCTTCTTTTGCAAGTGCCCATGGCATTGTCTCATCAATATATTTATTGCAACGTTTAAACAGCGTAAAGATTTCTGTGATTGCATCTGCAACACGCAGCTCTTCCATTTTATCTGCAACTTTTTTCTTTGCTCCAAGTACAACTGATTTTAATTCTTCATCAACCGGTTCGGTCACTCCTGTACTTCTTACTTCTCCGCCAAAATATTTATTGGACATGGAAATCGTACGATTTACGAGGTTTCCAAGGGTATTTGCCAGTTCGGAATTTAAACGCTCTACCATTAATTCCCATGTAATCACACCATCATTTTCAAATGGCATTTCGTGCAATACAAAATAACGAACGGCATCTACGCCAAAGAAATCAACTAACTGGTCTGCATAAATGACGTTTCCTTTGGATTTACTCATTTTTCCATCGCCCTGCAGCAGCCACGGATGTCCAAATACCTGTTTTGGAAGCGGTAAATCAAGTGCCATTAAGAAAATCGGCCAGTAAATAGTATGGAAACGGATGATATCTTTTCCAATCAGATGTAAATCTGCCGGCCAGTCTTTCTTAAACTGCTCTGTGCTGTTTCCATCGCAGTCATAACCGATTCCTGTGATATAGTTGGTCAGAGCGTCTAACCATACATAAACAACGTGTTTCGGGTCAAAGTCAACCGGAATCCCCCATTTGAAAGAAGTTCTGGAAACACAGAGGTCCTGAAGTCCCGGAAGCAGGAAGTTGTTCATCATTTCATTTTTTCTGGAAACCGGCTGAATAAATTCCGGATGCTCGTTGATGTATTCAATCAGTCTCGGCGCATATTTGCTCATTTTAAAGAAATACGCTTCTTCTTTTGCCGGTGTAACCGGACGTCCGCAGTCCGGACATTTTCCATCTACTAACTGAGATTCGGTAAAGAAAGATTCACAAGGTGTACAGTACATTCCTTCATAGTATCCTTTGTAGATATCTCCCTGGTCATACAGTTTTTTAAAGATTTTCTGAACCTGTTTTTCATGGTCCGCATCTGTTGTACGGATAAATTTATCATAAGAAGTATTCATTAAATCCCAGATAGATTTAATTTCGCCAGATACTTTATCAACAAATTCTTTACAGGTTACGCCTGCTTCTTCTGCTTTTAACTCAATTTTCTGTCCATGTTCATCTGTACCGGTCTGGAAAAATACATCGTATCCCTGCTGTCTTTTAAATCTTGCAATACTGTCTGCAAGTACTGCTTCATAAGTATTTCCAATATGCGGTTTGCCGGAAGTATAGGCAATCGCTGTGGTAATATAATATTTTTTCTTATCCATTATTTTTTTCTCTCCTTTACTTTTTTTGTTTGACGAGTTCTTTTGATTCTTATGACGAAGCTTCCTATGAATCAAAAAAGCTCATCTTCTTCATCCTGATTGATTTCAGAATGAAAGAAGACGAGCTATATACCCGTGTTACCACTTCTTTTTATCTTAGCCTCACAGCCAAGACCTTAATGGGTGCTTTCACACCTCTCCCGCTATAACAGGCGGAACCTGTTGCAGCCTTACCTGATTTTACTAAATTACAGGTTCGGTGCACCTCTCAGGAGCCATCTTCCCCAAAGTTTTCTTCATTCCTCTCAGCCACCGGAATTTCTCTGTAAAAGAAAAGCAATGCGTACTCTCTCCGTCATTGTGTTTGTCATCTTTTTAGAGACTAACACATTTTTCTGATTTTGTAAAGGTAGCAGATGCATTATCCAACCGCATATTTCTGCACAACAGTATCAAATTTTTCATTCTGTGCTTCATAGATGACACGAAGTTCTTCCTGCCAGTTCACACTTAACATTCCGAGAATTGATTTCGCATCAATTGTAATTCTTCCGCTTACCACGTCGATATCAAACGGGCAACTACAGGCTGCTCCTACAAATTCTTTAATTTCTTCTACTGTCTTAAAGGATATGATTTGCTCTTTCATGGTATACTCCTCCGCTTTTCTTATGCTCGTTAATTTTTTGTCGATTGTTGTTATTAGGATGATATACCAAAATTAAGAAAAATGCAATGTATAATTTTTTTAGATTTTTGATGTTTGCTTTACTTTTTTTCAGCTAT
>ERZ869983.48-NODE-48-length-38883-cov-8.506648_pt1 | contig 38883 bp, 32 predicted proteins | sample MGYA00521106_ERZ869983 | MGnify/ENA primary metagenome ERZ869983 (study PRJEB32232, sample SAMN07284972) | human gut metagenome | biome: human-associated habitat; material: feces | host: Homo sapiens | place: Tanzania | collected 2014-04-05 ...
TTTTCGGGGGGGGGGTGGAAACATCCGAGAGAACCTCCTAATATAAGAAGTTGTTCACATGGAATAGAAAGAAAGGAAAACAGAAAAAATGAAAAAGGCAGGCAAAGTATTCGCTTTTTTACTTGCTACGTTCATGACAACTTCTTCAATGACAAATGTTTCTCATGCAACAGAAAATGGAACTGTGGATTGCGAGTTATCTATTAAAGGAAATGGTATTGTAGCTATTTACGATGAGGAAAATACCTTCAGTAAAGAATATCATATGATAGATAACGTATTGTATGACGATGACAATGAGAGCATAGATAATTTAAAATTAAAAATGCCAAAATCAAAAGATTTAACGATATGTTTTGTCCCGGACAAGAAATATTGTGTTGATGGAATTGCTTTAAAAGATGACAGTGGGAAGAATGTTTCCATAACTCTTGAAAATGAATTACCAGCATACAGTACATCATTTTGCTACAAAGCCGATAAAGATATTTCATTGGATGTGACATTTGAAGAGATTGGCAAGAAATACATTGATTTGGGTGTCGATCCAATGGAAACAATGGCAATATCAAAAGATTCATATACATGGGATAATCAAGGAACAGGAGTAACACTTTGTGATTTCCTCGGAATCAATGGAAGAACTTATTATAACTATTTAAAACAACATGCTCAGGATAATTGGTATATAGGAACTAGATACATAGATGATTATACGCAGGCATATCATGATGGTGCAAATGGCGTTGCAGGATGGCTTCATCCGGCAGGACATGGCATGAATTGTGAGGGATTTGTAGATAACGTGTTGAAAAATACAGGTGCATCCCATCCAATGTCTGCAGGTGCAGGTGGTGAAGGATGGGTGCATTATCTGAACTGGCATAATCTGAAACATTATGTGTTTGGTTCAAAGACAGCTATGCTAAACAGCGGGGTGTTAGAGTATGGGGATGTAATCTGGATTTTTGCCAATGGTGGACATAATGCGATAAGTGATTACCATCACGTAGGGATTTTTGTAGGAAATACTTCTTCCGACGATAAGTTTTGGCATTCCATTGATGCAAAAAATAATCAGTATGGTACGACAATCAGTGGCAATCAGATTAGTAAGATTGTTGCAAAAACAAATGCGTGTCCGGAATGGGTTGTATTAAAAGCCGGATCTGTTCGGACTGGTTCATGTAAAGTTAAAAAGACTTCGACTAATCCGGAAATTACAAACGGAAATAGCTGTTATAGTTTAAAAGGTGCAACGTATGGAATTTATAGAAATTCGAACTGTTCGGATGCTTCATGGGTTGCAACCATGACAACAGATGAAAACGGAGATTCGAATACTGTTACATTAGATGCGGGAACATATTATGTACGAGAGGGTGCTGCACCGAAAGGGTATGCATTGGATAAAACAGTACATACCATACAGATTAAAGCAGGAGAAACCTATACCTTAAAAGTATCAGATAAGCCGACAATGGACCCGGTCGGTGTTTTGCTTGGAAAAGTGGACAAAGAGACCAATATGAATAAGCCAGAAGGCTCATTGCCTCTGGAAGGTGCATTGTTCACTGTAAAGTTTTATGCGGGAGTATTATCGGATTCTGATCCGGCTGCGGATGGAAAAACAGCAACTCGAACATGGGTATTCAGAACAAATGAGAATGGATTTACAAACTATCATCCAGACTTTTTAGAATCGGGAGATGAACTGTATATATTACCATCTGGTACACCAGGTATTCCTATGGGTACATTAACAATCCAGGAAACCCAGGCACCCGAAGGGTATCTGATCAATCCACAAGTGTTTACAGTCAAGATTACCAGTAACAACAATGGTTCAGAGTTTGTTTATACGTACAACGAGCCAAAAGTATTAGAGCAGTCACTTGATCTGAATATTGTGAAAAAAGAAAAGAACAAGGACTATGCAATTGAAGGGGCAGTATTTGAGCATACGTTACCGGACGGAACGACTGAGACAGTGACAACAGATGCAAACGGAACATGCAAATTCAAAGCATTAGGCTATGGACAGCATAAAATCCGAGAAGTATCTGTACCGGACGAGTATACAGTAAATGAAGGAATCGTAACATTTACAGTGGCAAAGGATAATAAGATTACGTTGGACTCTAATACAGCTGCAGATAATTCCATGCAGTTTGTAGTTCAGCCAAATGGAACAGCGTCATTGATCGTTGAAGATACGTTAGCACCATACACTTTGAAAGTCACGAAAGTGAATGAAAAAGGGAAAACACTGGAAGGTGCAGAATTTACTATTTACACGGACAAAGACTGCCGTACAGAACTTGCGAAAATTGTTACTGACAGCAATGGAGTTGCGACCACAGAGCCATTAACAGTTGAGAAAAAATATTATCTGAAAGAAACGAAAGCTCCACAAGGTTATCGAATCCCAAAGGATGCAAAAGGAAATGATTATGTATATGAAGTATATACAAAAATCAATGATAAGAGACAGTATGAATATTATGTGAATGGAGAACTTCATATAACATCAACAGGAGATTATGCGATTGAAGGGACAGTGCATGAGCGGATTGTGAATCTGAAGGTAGTAAACCAGACTGGATTACAGATGCCAGAGACCGGAACACATACCACATTGATTCTGGTAGCCATCGGTGTTGCCTGCATGATAATAGCAATCATTTGTCAGAAAAAGCGAAAATAAAAAAGTGTGTACCGAAATTCGGTACATGGTAAGAATCATTGCAAGATGGTTCTTTTTTTGTACGAAAATTTAAAGAAAGGAAACAAAAGATATGGGTATAGGAAGATATTCCAGGGCACCGCCAGTAAAAAGAAATCTATAGGAAAACAGTGAAAGGAGGATAAGGATGAAAAAATTAAAACGCCTGATTGCATTAATGGGAGTTTTTGTTTTCATTAGTAGTTCAGTTCTAACAGTTGGAGCAACAGATTCAAATAAAACTCAAGATATAAAGGAAATTGAAGCAGCACTAAAAGAAATGATTCCAGAAGATGAGTTAGGTAAGAATGTAAAAGGTGAAATTATAGGAGAGGCAATTGTTTCTGATGAAGCCAATCAAAATGATGGAATTGCATTATTGTCTGCAGAAGGTTCTATTGCAACAATTACACCAGGAGCGGGACATTCATATGGTTCATGGGGAACTTGTGAATTTAGCGTAGCAACACAAACAGGAACTCATTTAGGATTTTGTGCAGAACCAGATACTGGTACTCCAAGCGGACAGTTCACAGTATCAAAATTAAACAGTGATACAATCAAGGCACTCATTTTATGTTATATCATTCCAGAGTTGTATCAAAATTTAGGAAAAAATATTTTCAATGAAAGAGACAATAATATGTACGCATATTGTCACGCAGCTATTGGATACGCATATAACGGAAGTTTAACTGGCTTATCTTACAATATGGCAAATGGCGTAAAACAAATGGTTGCAATGACCCAATATCAAATGGCAACAAATGGAGCATTACAGAGTTATATGTCTCGATACACAGTATATGTTGCTTATAATTCCCAACAAGATATTGTATGGGCAGAGCCATCACCAGAAGGGTATTGTAAGGTTAAAAAGACTTCGTCTAATCCAGAAATTACAGACGGAAATAGCTGTTATAGTTTAAAAGGTGCGACGTATGGAATTTATAGAAATTCGAACTGTTCGGATGCTTCATGGGTTGCAACCATGACAACAGATGAAAACGGAGATTCGAATACTGTTACATTAGATGCGGGAACATATTATGTACGAGAGGGTGCTGCACCGAAAGGGTATGCATTGGATAAAACAGTACATACCATACAGATTAAAGCAGGAGAAACCTATACCTTAAAAGTATCAGATAAGCCGACAATGGACCCGGTCGGTGTTTTGCTTGGAAAAGTGGACAAAGAGACCAATATGAATAAGCCAGAAGGCTCATTGCCTCTGGAAGGTGCATTGTTCACTGTAAAGTTTTATGCGGGAGTATTATCGGATTCTGATCCGGCTGCGGATGGAAAAACAGCAACTCGAACATGGGTATTCAGAACAAATGAGAATGGATTTACAAACTATCATCCAGACTTTTTAGAATCGGGAGATGAACTGTATATATTACCATCTGGTACACCAGGTATTCCTATGGGTACATTAACAATCCAGGAAACCCAGGCACCCGAAGGGTATCTGATCAATCCACAAGTGTTTACAGTCAAGATTACCAGTAACAACAATGGTTCAGAGTTTGTTTATACGTACAACGAGCCAAAAGTATTAGAGCAGTCACTTGATCTGAATATTGTGAAAAAAGAAAAGAACAAGGACTATGCAATTGAAGGGGCAGTATTTGAGCATACGTTACCGGACGGAACGACTGAGACAGTGACAACAGATGCAAACGGAACATGCAAATTCAAAGCATTAGGCTATGGACAGCATAAAATCCGAGAAGTATCTGTACCGGACGAGTATACAGTAAATGAAGGAATCGTAACATTTACAGTGGCAAAGGATAATAAGATTACGTTGGACTCTAATACAGCTGCAGATAATTCCATGCAGTTTGTAGTTCAGCCAAATGGAACAGCGTCATTGATCGTTGAAGATACGTTAGCACCATACACTTTGAAAGTCACGAAAGTGAATGAAAAAGGGAAAACACTGGAAGGTGCAGAATTTACTATTTACACGGACAAAGACTGCCGTACAGAACTTGCGAAAATTGTTACTGACAGCAATGGAGTTGCGACCACAGAGCCATTAACAGTTGAGAAAAAATATTATCTGAAAGAAACGAAAGCTCCACAAGGTTATCGAATCCCAAAGGATGCAAAAGGAAATGATTATGTATATGAAGTATATACAAAAATCAATGATAAGAGACAGTATGAATATTATGTGAATGGAGAACTTCATACAACATCAACAGGAGATTATGCAATTGAAGGGACAGTGCATGTGCGGATTGTGAATCTGAAGGTAGTAAACCAGACTGGATTACAGATGCCGGAGACCGGAACACATACCACATTGATTCTGGTAGCTATCGGTGTTGCCTGCATGATCACAGCATTGCTCCGTCAATTAAAGAAAGGGAAAGTAGAGGATAAGGAAGATGAGAAGAACGAAAAATTATAATAAAAAAAGAGTAGCGTTAGCATTAACTGGAACACTTGCACTTACAGGTGTAGTTGGTTCAATTCCAATGTCTATGTTCCAGAATGATATGGCTGTTGTATGTGCAGCGGATGGAACAGAATACAGTACAGTAAAAGGTGTTGCTACAATGGGTAGCGGACAGGCACATATTGATATTACTGGAAATGAAGGACAGACACTGGTAGGAAAGAAGTTTAATGTATATAAACTTTTCAATGCAGAAAATGCAAAAGGCGGAGAGTCTATTAACTATACATTTAATCCAACTTATGAGCAGGCATTAAAGAATGTAGTAGCAAAAGCTCTCACAAAGTCAGGAACAACAATTTCTGCAGCTGACGTTACAGAATATCAGGTCATTGATTATATTCAGTCTTTAAATAATTATCCGGTGGAAGGTGCTACAGCAGACCAGACATTGGAAAGCAGATATAGTGCTTTTCGTTATTTCATTGAAAATCTGAGAGATGAGATTGTAAAATTAAATGCTGCACCGGAAGTGGTAAATGTAAAGAATGTCCGTTCTGACAATTCTATCCGTCTGGATGGTCTGCAGTATGGTTACTATGTAATTGATGAAGTATCAAATGTAGAAGGAACACACGCTGCAAGTTCACTGTGTATGGTAAACACTGCAAACCCTGCAGCACAGATCATGATTAAATCAGATTACCCAAGCATTGTAAAGAAAATCCAGGAAGATGATGCAAATGCCGGAATTACAAATGCAGACAGATGGAATGACATTGGTGATTATGAGATCGGTCAGACAGTACCATATAAATTCACATCAAATGTGCCGGATATCAATGGATTTGATACTTATTATTATGCATGGCATGATGTTATGAATGATGCACTGACATTCAATAAAAACAGTGTAAAAATTGAGATTTCCGGAAAAGTAAACGGAAAAGCAAAAACATATACTCTGAACAATGCGGAGTTTACAGTAACAGAAAAACCAGGGAATGGAGATACATTCGTGGTTGCAATCACAGACTTGAAAGCAATCGTGGACAGAGAGTTTGATGAGGTAGATACAAGAAAAGAAAATACCTATGGACAGAGTGTTACATTGACATATAATGCAACACTGAATGATAAAGCTGCAGAAAATACAGGACGTCCGGGATTTGAAAATGATGTTCGTCTTGAGTTCTCAAATGATGCAGATTCAACGGGAGATGGAAAAACTGGTTATACACCATGGGATACAGTAGTATGCTTTACATACCGATTAAACCCAATCAAAACAAATGACCATGACAAGGTTCTGGATGGAGCAAAATTCCGTCTTTACAGTGATGCAGACTGCAAAAATGAAGTATATGTAAAATCAGGACAGGATGGATATATTGTAATCAATAGAGATTCCATTGGTGGTACAGACCATACTGGCGGTACAAAACCAGACACAGCAGTAGAAATGGTATCCGATGCAAATGGTACATTCAATATCTATGGTCTTGACAGTGGAACATACTATCTGAAAGAGACAGATGCTCCAGACGGATATCGTTTATTAAAAGACCCTATCAAATTGGAGTTAAAAGCAACATTTACAACAGCCCGCGATACTTATGTAAAGGGCGAAAGTGCAACAGATAAGACACTTACAGCATTTGATGCAAAAGCAAATATCAAGACATTTTATAATGGCTTGAGTAAAACAGAAGATAAAACATTAACAACCAATGTAGAAGATGGTTCTGCAAATATTACAATTGTGAACCAGGTAGGCAAGAAACTGCCAATCACAGGTACATCTACAGTTGTGGTTATGCTTGGAGCTGGTGTTGTTCTTATGAGCTTTGCAATTGCAAAAGGACGTAAGAAAGACGAAGAAATCTAAGCTAAAAGGAAAGGAGATTACATGCGAAACAAATGGGGCACGAGAGTCATATTCTTAATCGGATTTGCACTCTGTTGTCTGCCGATCATGTGGAATGTAATCGAGCAGCGGCATCAGTCTGATGCCGTTGCCACCTATCAAAATGCAGTGAACAAGAAGGATGATACCAAACTGCAGGAAATCATGGATAATGCAGCTACATATAATGATATGCTGTATCAGACGGGTGGAGCAATCGTAGATAATTCCGATACGGAGATTTTGAGTGACGAAAGTTATCAAGAACAATTGAACGTTTCCGGAAACGGCACAATGGGAAGTCTGGATATACCGAAAATCAATGTGGAACTGCCAATTTATCATGGAACAGATGATAGTGCACTTTCTAATGGTATCGGGCACCTGCAGGGAACAAGCCTTCCGGTGGGTGGAGAGAACACACATTGTGTTCTGACCGGACATCGAGGACTGCCGAGTTCAAAATTATTGATTCGATTGGATGAAATGAAAAAGGGTGATTTGTTTTTTATCCGGACCGGAAATGAAACGCTTGCATATAAGGTGAGCAGGATTCAGATCGTAGAGCCGGAAGATGTATCCAGTCTGCAGATTGAAGCAGGAGAGGATTTAGTAACACTGGTCACTTGTACACCATATGGAATCAATACACACAGATTACTGGTAACAGGAAAGCGTGTGGAATATAAGAAAGTCCAACACGATGCGATTAAACAGGAAATACCATCCATCCGGGAACTTATCTTTTTCATTCTTCCATTTATGTTTGCTGCAATATCACTTGGATTGTATTTTTGGAACAGAAGGGAGACATATGAAGATGGTAAAATATAAGCATGTACTAGCTGCAGTATGTGTTTTTGCAGCTCTCGGAACCTTAACTGTACATGCGGCAGATACAACGACATTAAAAGACAGTGAGCTTGTTGTTGATAAGACAACGACTTCCTCTGGAGAACAGACTTTACCGGATAAAACTGTGTTAACGCAGGTTGACAAAGCAAAAACTGGAAGTATTCAAGTTGAGCTGACAGATGGAAAAGCGGGTACTGATAAAAGTAATGTAAAAATCAACTGTCAAAAAGTAGCAGATATTGTTCATGGAGAATATGTACTCATAAAGGAATATAAAGATACTGGAATAGATCTAAATGCAGTAGAAAATTCCAATGACTTGAAAAATGCTGCTGAAAAATTAATCGAAAAAGCTGGAAAGGGTACAACTTCCAATACGACAGATAAATCCGGAAAAGCAGTCTTTAACAATTTGGAAGTTGGAGTCTATCTCATTTCTGCAGAAGATTCAGCAACGTATGACACAGTTGAACCTGCACTGATTGCAATTCCTACATGGAGTGATTCGGATGGGAATATGCTGTATGATGTCGTGATCGAGCCAAAGCATACGCCGAAACCGGAAAAAGGGAACAATGTTGCACCCCAAACAAACCTGGAAGATAATACGTGGAAATATGTAGGAGCTGCGTGTGTTTGTGTGATTGGTGCAGTTGGATGTACAATTTTAATGCGTAAGAGGAAACAGTAGATGAGAAACAGAGTATACAGATTCATTATTGTGGTCTTATTAGGGATGGCAGTGTGTTTCGGAATCCTTGCATATCGGGAACATAAGCCCTTCATGGATGCAAAAATAAGCCATGAAGCAATAAAAAAAGCTGTTGTATCACAGGAGATAGAAGAAGAGGATTTGAACAATCCGATGAACCGGAAAATCGACTTTGCCTTATTAAAACAAGTAAATCCAGATATTGTCGGGTGGCTCTATATCCCACAGATTGGTGTGGATGAAGCAATTCTTCGTGGCAGGACAGATAACGAATATTTAAGCAAAAGTTTTGACGGAACATACAGCATTTTAGGTTCAGTATTTACTTTCGCCCATACAGATGAGAAGTTGGCAGACCCGCATATCTGTCTTTTCGGACATAACATGGTGTCTGGCCAGATATTCGGACGGCTTGATGAACTTGCGATTGATGAGACTGGAAATCAGAGTATATATGTTTATACGCCAGAACGAACAAAAGGACTTACAATAGTGTCTGTATATTCTTGTTATAAGACCGATCCGGTATTTCAAGACGATTGGAGCATGGATGGGGAAGATATACAGACATTTACACTGTCAACCTGTACCGGATATGCGTATACACCATATCGACTCGTTGTAAATTGTACAGTTACGAAAGAAAAACTTGTTCTGTAAGGAGAGGGACTCGATGAAGAGAATAATCATAACGATAGTAATTGTAATACTAGGCATCGGATGTGGATTCGGTGCTTTTTTTATGCTCAGAACAGGTACAGATATAAAACAGAAAGAGTTGGAAAAAGCAGAACTGATAGGACTTGAAGATATCAAAATTGAAAAAGGAAGTGAATTGCCGGATACAATCTATCACATTCAAGGAAATACAAATGTGACAAAAGCGGAAGTGGATGTAACGGCTGTGGACACTTCGAAAGTTGGTACTTATCCAATTAAATATACTTATTACGATAAAAATAAGAAAAAGTATAATCAGACTATACAATGTACCGTATACGAAAAAAAAGAAGTAGTAAAGCAAGATACAAAGGAAAAGGAAGTCATACAGGAAAACAGCACACAAAAAACAATCCCGCCACAAACGGGGGATGGAGAGAAAATTCTGATTCTTTCGGTCTTACTTGGTACATCAATAACTGCAATCTGTGTCTGTATATATAAGTTAAAGAAAGGGGAGGACAGAATATGAATATGGATACAAACCAGAATCCATTTTATCAAAATCTGAATGAGATATACCAGGAACGGGAGAAGCTTTTCAGCAAAAGAGAACAAGAGTATTTAAAACAGAAAAATGGATTGAATAACTTACTTGAAGTGATTAAGCAGGAAAAAAGTGAGTTAGAAAGGGCTGCTAAAGAGCAGGAAAAGAAACAAGAGGAACTGAAAAAAGAGGAACAGAACCAACAGACCTGGTATCAGCAGATATGTGAAGAACGAAAGCAGATAGACATGGAACGTGGACTGTTACAGAAAGAACAACAGGAGTTTCAAGTAAAAAAAGATGCGGCAGAGGTACAATACCGGGTACAGCTAGAAAAGGCGAAAAATGAAGGGATTCAAGCACAGCAGAAAAAAGAAGAATTTGAACATAAATTAGATATGTTGGGCTTGATGCTGGATGTGAATGGAGAACCGGGAAAAGAATCCGCACAATTTTTTGAATCATTACTTGGTGGGACAGAGAAGATAGATCAGGAAGAATTGCAGACATTAGAGGAAGAGAATAAAGCCTGCCAGAAAAAGATTCAAGAACTGGAAGAAAAGCTTCAAAATCTGGAAGAGGATAATGAGGAACTGCGTGATAAAAATGAGAAACTGCAGAATGAAGTAGATACGCTTTCACAAAATATACAGAAAGCAGAAGAGGAAAAAAACAGGCTATTAACATTAGTATCAAATATCTCAATGAATAAGGAAGAGGAGACAGAAGAAGCACCAATAGAAGATGTACCGAATTTCGGTACAACAGAAGATGCTTATGTTCCGACATTTGGCAGAAAAGAAAAAGAAACACATGAAGAGGTGTTTGAAGAACTGACAGCATCCGTGTTACAGAATTATTTATCAAAAAATGAAGCAAAGTACATTTCCTCAGAGATTAAACATTCCGAGGAAGGTGAACAGCTTCATGTAAACATCAACAATCTGGATTATGCTTTTTTATTTTCACAGCCTGCAGCATTTGATATTTCGACTCCGAAAAAGAAAAGCAGGGCATTAGATAAACTTCTGGTTCGATTAAATACACAGCATCCGACAGTAAAATTCCGGTATGATGAGCAGGAGGGAAAAGTATATGCATCCGGATATTTCAGTAATACAATGACTCCGGAAAATTTAATGAATAAAGTACATGAAGTAAGTGACTGTTTCCGTCAGAAGTAGAGGTGAGTACATATGACAGCTTTACAGTATATGGGGACAGGGATTATCTTCGGTGGTTTTGCAGGCGTTTGCTTAGTTGGGGCAATCGCTTTTTTCTTTGTCACAAAACAAAAAAAATATTTATATGCAGGGCATTTTAGAAAGATAAAATTTCCAGAACAGTTTTATACAGAATTGCGAGAGGAGTATAAAAAAACTGAGAATATCAATGAAACATTGGATTATCTTCTGACAAAATATCCAAAAGGAAAAGTGGCAAAAAGGCTGCGTGCGTCAAAAGACTATCTGAAACACAGTCATTATAAAGATTACGAAACGGCATTGTATCGGTACTTGTCAGATAACGATACAGAAAATGTCATTACGGAAATCCTGATACTGGACTTGCAGAAGATCAGAAGACTTCCATGTAAGGAAGAGACAGAATAACGGCAGTTTAATTAAGAGAGGAGAGATTTAACATGAGAAGAAGCAATTGGAAAACAAAAGTAATTGTAGTAATAGCGTTTATATTAAGTATTGTTGTCGGAGTTGTTGCGGCACGTATTGCACCGGGTGTTTGGAAAGGGTTAGCAGGATTTGGCACGTTTGCTGTAGTATTTATCATACTGGTATTTATCTTTGTAAAGGTACTGCACATCGGGAGGGATTAAGAGATGAGAAAGAAAATGATGAAAATGAGTAAAAAGCAGATTGCAACATTTATGGTGCTTTCAGTAATGATGTCACTTGCAATTACACTGCAGGTTGGATATCCGGTTCTTGCGGCAGAATCAGGAACAGGAACAGCCGTAATTCAAACGGGATTTAATACCATTTATAGTTTAGTAGCAGCAATCGTATCATCTATCGGAAGTCTTTATCTGTTGTGGGGTGTGTTTGAATGGGCACAGTCCATGAACATGCAGGATGGTGGAGCACAGTCGATGGCATTTAAGCGTATTGCAGGTGGACTGGTTGCAGTTATCACACCTCAGCTGATCCCTGTTATCACAGGAAGTGTTGGTGCAGCATAAAGCATAAAAAGGAGGAAAAAAGATGCCAGATTGGTTGCCAGAATTTCTCAGTAACTCATTGTTAGTCAGTCCGTCCTATGCAACAGCAAATGCAATATGGAATGTGGTGATGTCTGCATGTATCGGTATGATGCAGACGACACCACAAGGGTTTTCCGCTATTGCATGGAATTATGTACAGACGGAGCTTTATCCGTGGGCATTATCCATCGGGATTATGAGTCTGAATCTTTTTATTATGATGGGATTTTTCAAAGCTGTGGGAAATTTTAAGGAAAATATGACACTGGAACTTATGATTGAAGCATTAATAAAAGTTGTAATCTTAAATGTATTGTTAGTAAGTGGATTACGAATCATTGGAAAAATATTTCAAATGGCATCCGCAATGGCAGGGACGGCGGTCATGATTGATTCGCCGTCATTCTTTACCGGGGATATTGATATGGGTTCCAGAATATTCTTTTGGGTATTTGGACTCTTTTATTTTATTGTCGCAATAGTGTGTGCATTTTTGATTCTGCTTACATTGTATGGTCGTTACATCAAATTATATATTTTGGTTGTAACGTTTCCTCTTGCAATGCCTACCTTAACTGGTGGACGGGGAATTGAAGGTACAGCATATGCCTGGGTTAAGAGCTTTCTGTCAAATACATTTGAGATTGTTATTATTGCATTAGTAATAGCTATTGCAGGAAGAATCATGACAGGTGTTACCATATTTACAGCTGAAAATGTAATACTAGAACATTTTGACGGATTTGCACAAGCATTAAATTCTATGATTTATATGATTTTAATGGCAGTTTCAGTAAAAGGAGCATCAACGTTCCTTAATAAAACATTTAATCTGTAAAGATAGAAGATGAGGTAAATTCATGAAAATAGATTTGAATAAGGATTTTGAAGAACAGTATAAAAATGAATTATGGAAAGGCTTTACGGCAAGGGAACTTTTGTATGGAGCGGTCGCACTGCTTGTAGCAGGAACAATCGCAATAATTGTATGGAAAGCAACCGGGCTTGCGATTAATATTTGTATTTATGCCGGTATTCCTTTTATGGCTCCTATATTATATCTTGCAATGTCGAAGCATCAAGGTCATACATGGCTCGAGTCATTAAAAAATATCTGGTTTTATATGCAGACAAAGGAACTGCCTTGTGAGATGGAAGAAAGAAATCTTTCTTCACACAGAGTGTTTACTATGGATACAAAATGCATTATTGAGCCGAATAAATCCAAAAAGAGGAGGAAGAAATAACAATGTCAATATTTAACGGAAACAGCTTGTTTTTATCCAAAAAAAGCAAAACAATGCCAGTTGTGAAAGTTCCGAAAAATGTGAAGCAGTCTCTTCAGATTGATAAGGTATATGAGAACGGAATTTTTAAAATTGAGCCGAAACAACGAAATGCTGTTTATGACCGATGCTATATTTTTGAAGATATTAATTATATCAATAAAAATGTAGGGGAACAGAAAGCCTTTTTAATGAACTTGATGTTTTGGCTCAATTCAATGGATGTAGAATTTAAGATTACGCTGGCAAATGAATATCAGAGTATGGATGAGTTTTTAGAATCCATAAGAGCAGAAAAAAATAAAGATGAATACCCAGCCATTGCGAAAGGAATACGGCAGTGGCAGGATGAAAGGATAGATGAAACAAATCCGAATGTAACAACTCTGCGTTATCTTACCATAACAGCAAGAGCAGATAATGAAACCAATGCCAGAGTATATCTCAATGCGATTGAAACAACGATTATGGAAGCTTTTTCCGGATGGGGAAGCCGCATTGAAAAGCTGAATACGTTTGAACGTCTTGAATCACTCCAAAAACTAATTTGTCCGGATAATCCAGAACAACAAGAATATATCAGTATGCCGTCTAAACAGAAAAAACATCAAAAGGACTGGAAAAACGATATCATGCCGAGAAGTATCAAGCAATATCAGAATTTTATGGTGATGGGAGATACCTATGTTACAGTTCTTTTCGGGCATCGTTACCGGCAGGCAATAGATTCAGATAGTTTTATCCGTTCATTGTCGAACGTTTCTTATCCTTCATTTCTTACACTGGATTATGCTCCGGTTGAAACAGATCTGGTAAATGATAAGCTGGTCAATGCACAGGTCAATAACGAAAGAGCAATCACAGAAGAAATTGAACAGAAACGAAATGCAGGTATTCCGGCAATCAGTGCATCTTATCCACGAGAGAAAAAGAAAAGTGAGATAGAATCCTATATCGACCAGGTTGATGAAAATGACGAAAAAGGATTCTTTTTAAATTTGTTAGTTGTGATTACAGCACATGATGAAGAAGAATTAGCAGGACGTATGAAAGAAATGCAGGCAATCGGAAAACGGGAAGGTGTTGTTCTGGAAACCTGCGATTATACACAGCTAAGAGCATGGAATACGGCACTTCCGATTGGTGGCAGACAAGTAGATTATATGAGGTTTTTCTTAACTTCATCCCTTGTAGCATTTCAGCCTTATTTTGCTCAGGATGTTATTGAAGCAGGAGGGCAGATGATGGGATTAAATCGTACCACAAAACATTTTGTGGTAGGAAACCGAAAGAAATTGCCGAATCCTCATGGAATCATTGTAGGATTTTCCGGTTCTGGAAAATCTATGCTGATAAAACTCACTGAGCTGTCTCAAACATTGCTTGCTACAGATGATGATATCATGATTATTGATCCACAGAATGAGTTTCGTGATATTGTTGAAAATTACAATGGAAGTTATTTTGACCTTACACCAAAAAGCGGCATTTTTTTAAATGGATTTGAAGTGTCCGAAGAAGTATTTAACTCATCGTCTGTTACACAAAGAAAATTCATTGCTGCTCAGACAGAGTATGCTAAGACATTGTGTGCAGCTGCAATGAAAAATATCAATGTGACACAAGAACATGATTCTATTATCAGCCGATGTACAGAGAGAATGTTCAAAAAGGTTTTTGAACAAAAGAATTTGAAAAAACAACCAACCCTTTTGTGGCTGCGAGAAGAGATATATGAAGAATTGCAGAAAGTTGATAATGACCATGATGCAGGACTCATCCGAGTGATTTATAACAGCTTAGAGGAATATACGATAGGTAGCTGTGATATGTTAGCACATGCATCGAATGTGAGCCTTAGCAAACGCATGATTGGATTTGGAATGTCCAATGTACCAGAAAATAACTGGGAGGCTGTTATGGTTACGATTCTGCATTATCTGTCAATTCGTATGGATTATAACAAACGATATCAGAAAGCAACGCATCTTGTAATTGATGAAACACAGGTTATTTCTAAGAAACCGGGAAGTGCAAGACAGCTTAATAACGCAGTTATCACGTTCCGAAAATTCGGTGGAATTGTAACGATGGCAATGCAGAACGTGACTGCAGCTTTATCGAATCAGACATTGATTGAGCTGTTTCAGAACTGCTCCTATAAGGTATTTCTTGATCAGGGTGGTGTGGATGCACAGAGTCTTGCTGCAATCCAGGAATTTTCTTCAAAAGAATTTAAAGCATTATCAACTGGTAATGTCGGAGAGGGAGTTATGGTATGGAACAAAAAAATAGTCATGTTCGATGCACTGATCAGTAAAGAAAACACACTGTATAAGAGTTATAACACAAACTTCCATGAAAAAGCAAAGGAACAAAAGAGATTGTCATTTGAAGAAGAGGACATAAAAATCAGTCCATCAGGATATGGAGCGGATGAAAAATTGATTCTGCAGATAGCAGAAATCATGGATATATCTCAAGCAGACGTAGAACAGCTGCTCAAGAAAGATACAGAAACCTGCAGGAAGTATCTTATGAAATTAGAAATGGATGGAATGTTGAAGGAAGTATCTGACGGCAAGTTTAGAAAGGTTGGATAACATGCGGCTCAATGCAAAAGATGAAAAAAAATTTAAGGCAACATCACTCGCTCTAAGCTCCGCACGACAATCCATCAAAACATCGAAACAACATTTGACTGCATTAAATATGGGAAATGGAGAAGAACAGCAAGAGGATTCAGCAGAACAGATAGACCCGACAAAGTATTTGAGTGGCAGAGAGATTCATAAATGGAATCAACTGCCACAGTCACAGAAGAGACGATATATAGAAAATGGGATAAAAGTATCGAAAAAAAATTTAAAAACCAGAACAGGAATCTCAAATGATAGAATTGATTTTACGGAAGAGATAGAAAAAAGTGTGGCTTCAATTTATACGTCTGATTTATATCATGTAGAGGAAACTGTTCTGCAGGGGACTTATGAACTTCCGATTTATGATCCAAAGAAGAATCTGCAAAATCGTCTTAGAAAATATGCGAAAAGCAACAGTAATGCTTTAGATAATACTGGAACAGATGGCGGTGCAATCACTGAATTGCATAGCAGTACAAATCCTAAAGTGGCAACAGATTCTCGTGCTGCATCGAGTATAACATCAATGAATACAACACAAACGAGTGCGGCATCAACTGGTTCAGTATCAACAAGTGCAGCATCAACAAGTGTAGCATCCACGGGAACCGCATCTACTGGAGCAGGAATTGTTGTGGTGGCTGGGAAAAAAGCTGCAGATAAATTCAAATCCTATATGCAGGAACACGCAATGGCAAGTGAGCAGGCAATCCGAAACGTAGAATCAAAAATGCAGGATATCAAAAACGATAATCATGAAATGGATACACTGCCGACTGGCATAAGATATATAGGTGCAACAATAGGAACAATTTTTATGTCTTTGGTTGCAGTTATTGTACAAGCTGTGTTCTCATTAATTTCTGTCATTGTAGGAGTGTTGATTGCGGTCATACTTCCAATCATAGTAGTTATCTCAATTATAGCAGCAATATTAAGTATTATAGCCGCTTTACTTTCAAATCCGGTTTCTGCAGGTGGTGGACAGCGAATCGTTCAAATTGCTCTGCAGGAAGAAAATAATACTAGCGGTGCAAAGTATTGGAATTTTGTAATGGGTGGAGGATTTCAAAACGGAGATGCAACACCATGGTGTGCCTGCTTTGTTTCCTGGTGTGCAAATGAAGCAGGCTATATTGATGATGGAATCGTTCCAAAGTCTGCATCCGTTGCGAGCTACCGAAGATTCTATACAGAAAAAGGTCGGTTTCATTCATCAGGAGATTATGTACCGCAGGCAGGAGATTTTATTTGCTTCGGCACAGATGAACATATAGGAATTGTACAGTATGTAGAAAACGGAAGAGTTATTACGATAGAAGGAAACACTTCCGATGCAGTTCATTCAAGAAGTTATTTGCTTACGAGTAGTTATATTACAGGTTATTGCAATCCGGAATATCCTGCAGGTTCGACAGTGGAAATTCCAGACGGAATGGGAACCTATCATACCTATATGGGATGGCGTTCTATTACAAGTCCAACCAGTCTGCAGTATCAGTTGCGTGAGCGAAGCGGAGAGCATTACGATCGGGAAGGCTTTGCAATCATAGATGGAAGATATGTGATTGCATGTACAACTTTTTATGGACAGGTAGGAGACTATATTGATTTTTACAGAGAAAATGGAGATGTGTTACATTGCGTTATCGGAGATATTAAAAATCAAAATGATGCAGGATGTAATCAATATGGACATGCAAATGGAAGGTGCGTTGTAGAATTTGTAGTAAACCAAAGTATGTGGTATCCGTCACATGCAAATCCGGGAACAGCAAGCTGTCATCCAGAATGGAACTCAAGGGTTGTGAAAGCTGTGAATCTTGGATATAACTACCTGCAGCATTAATGCGAGGTGAAGAGAATGAAAAAAAGAATTGTAGTTAGTATCATTATATTTATTCTGCTTATCATTTTTTTGTCCGGTGGGATTTTTCTGTTCAAGAAAAATACTCATAAGGTATCAAAAGAACCAGAATCCGGAACAAAAACAATTGATATCAAGAAAGAAGAGAAGAAAGCAAAGACAGTAAAAAAAACGGAAAAAAAGGAACAGACGGAGCAGAAAATAGTATTTGAAAATATGAATGTTCTGGAGCCATATTTTTCAGAAAAACAAATTGAAAACTTAAAAGATGAAGTGGAATCTTTTTTAAAGCAGGATGAAATATTTGATTCGGTATCAAAAATAACTTGTACAAATGATGTATATGAAACAGAAAATCAGATCAAGTTTTATTTTACATTGGATGATGGGACATTATTGTTTACATCGTATAAAAAAGAATCCGAAGAGTTTTTCTTTTGGACGGAAGAAAAGGAATTTTCTGAATCAGCCAAAACGAGTTGGCTGCAACAAAAAGAGTCTGAAACAAAAGCAGTAGATACAAGTTCATGGGAAGAAGAACAGAAACTTCCGAAAGCGTGGGAAGAAAATGGTGAGGAAAATATTCCGGTCACATTATCCGGAAAGGAAAATTTGCAAGGGAAAATTCCAGATGACGATTTAAATAATCTGGAAACAGAAATGCAAAAATTTCTGGATGGGAATAATGAACTGAGACGAGAGATTTCTATTCCTGCAGATAAAATTGTACAAACAGAAAATGCGGTAACATTTGAAGCAGATTTCAAAACAGAAAGAATTGATAAAAAACATCTGCAGGTAACTTATCACATAGCAGAGAAAAAATTTGGATTTTCATTTGAATAGCAGGAAGAAGGCGTGAAAAGTGAAAGTGTTAGATATAATAGGAATGGTTATATTCACACTTATGTGTCTGGCAATATGGACAATCCCTTGCTACTATATAGCCAGAAAATTAGATGAAAAAAAGTGATATTGCAAAGTTGAAATCAGTCTGGAAATTATGTACACTAAATATATATTAGGTCGTATATAAAAAATAAGCTGAGGTGGTTGAATCAATGTCAAACTTGTATGTATATCAGATTCGTTCAAGAAATAAAGACAACAAAGACGTACCCAATTTCAAAGAACGTACAAAAACAATTTTGGAATATAAAGAAAATGAGGAAAAGGTAGTTGAGGAATTTCATAAATTTGCAGCATATGGTGTTCCAGGCGAGCAGACAAGATTATATAGATCTGTAAATTCAAGAAACGAAGAAAAAATCAGAGAAGAATTGATTATCAAATTATTAAAAGATAAACCGAGTATGACACAGTTAAACCATGTACTAGCATCTGTATCTCAGCAGGTACAAAATCGTGATGAGAGAAAGTGGCTGTTTGATTTCGATATGAATGATGAAGAAAAAGTAAATGAATTTATTGAGGATATCCATTTTTTCTCTGGAATAGAAAATCATGAACTTTATAAAACACCTAATGGATATGCGGTAGTTGTACCACATAGATTTGATACGAGAGAGCTTATGGAAAAGTGGAAGGATTATGACATTACATTACATAAAGACAGGTTGATATTTCTTGATATGATTACAAAAGAATAATATATAATTTGATTTGATATCAAATAAAATTTCTTAAATGCAAAATATAAGTCATAAAAATAAGGAAAATGTGATTGGAAAAATGAACTGAACAGTAGAGAAATCTGCTGTTCTTTTTTTTCAATTTTGAAAGAGGAGGTGAATAAAAATGAAGTTATCAGAGTATTTAAAAATTGGAACAAAAATGAAAATACTAAGAAAAGAAAAAGGAATTTCACAAAAAAATATGGCAGAAAGATTAGGACTGATTCCTTCAGCATATTCAAATTATGAAAACCAGTTTACAGATATTCCAGTTGAAATCATGCAAAAATTTTGCAAAGAAATTGGATGCAGCATGAAAGAATTGATTGGATTTGATGTGAGTGATTCGGAAGAAGCACATCCTGTTTCTTCACTTTCTGATCTCATGCTGGCAGTCATGGAATTAAATAAAAAAAATCTTCCTGTGTCAGTCACATTCCATGCGGATAGAGAAAAAATGAAAGTGGATTTTCAGACTGCAGAGACAAAATACGATAAAATACTGGATGAGTTGGAGCAGGAATTGGAGAATTACCGGAAAGAAAAAATTGATAAAAATCAATTTCGGGAAAATGTGAGATTACTTTTAAAAGAGGAAAATACCTGCTCCAATACCATAAAAAAGGGTCTTAGGGAACGTCCCTAACAAGAGAGTGAAATGTCTGACATTTTGCGTATCTTGCAAATCACCTTCGGTGATTCATGGAAAGCCATACAATTTGCCATACGAAAAGCCATACAGATTGCCATACAAAAAAGGGCAAATGCCATACAAAATGCTGTACAAGATGGCAAAAAAGCCATACACTGCCATACGAAGTGCCATACGAGATGGCAAAAAAGCCATACACTGCCATACGAAGTGCCATACGAGATGGCAAAAAAGCCATACTGTACAGCAAAAATGCCATACAGCAGCCATACAAAATGCCATACTGTACAGCAAAAATGCCATACGACTAAAAAAGTAAGAAAAAGACAAGGAGAAATGAAATGGAAAAATTAAAAAGAACATACAGACTATCAGAACAAGCCGTGAGCATGGTAGAGAATCGTGATCGGGAAAAATATCCGAGTGCAACTGATTTTTTAGAAGCAAAAATTCTGGCTCCTACTGAAAATATAACTGAATTATTAAATAAAGTTTCAATCCAACTTGATGAGATTAAACTTATGGTTGCTCAAGAACATCAGAAAAAAGCGGAAGAACACAGAGCCTTTTTTTAGAAAAAAGCGTACCTAAAGTAACCTAGATATATGAAAATGTCTTTGCTATAATATAATTAGAAAACCAGAAGGAAACGAGATGTCTGTTAGGGATATCTCGTTTTTTTCTATATAAAAAAGGAAGGAAAATAAAAATGAATTTAAAGGAACAGCTACAGAAAATAATTGACGACCAAGAGAAACTCGAAAGAAAAAAAGATAAATTTTTAGAAGAGTATGATGAGAAGAAGAAAAAAATTTTGTTGAAAAAAAAAGAACTGGAGATGAAAATCCAAAAAGAAAAAGATGAAAAAATTTTGAAAGCAGTGCAGGAAAGTTTTGGAGAGATTAATGAAAAAAATATGGATGCTTTTTTGGATATCTTGAAAAAAAACAGTGAAGAATTTTCTATGGAAATGGAAATTGCTTCGGAAAATAATGAAGGAAAAAATACAGAGTCGGAAATGAATGTACCGAATTTCGGTACACAGCAAACTACAGAAAATATTCCGTATTCGTTTAATGGAAATGAATCATGAGTAAGAGAAACATACGATATACAATTCGATTTTCTGAAAAAGAATACCAACAATTAGAGAAAAAAATCAAAGAAAATGATGATTGGAAATTCAAATATGGAAAAGAAGGACGAGTAAATGTATCTGCGTACATCAGAGATGTTTTGTTTCGAAGAGAACTGGAAGAAATAAGATATTATCGTGAACTGAAAAATTTAACATATCAAATTCGGAAAATCGGAGTCAATATCAATCAAGTAGCTGCGAAAATAAATAGCGGCTACAAAAATCAGGACTCTGTTTTTTATTTGCAAAAAAATCTTTCACAGGTCGAAGAAGAAGTAAGAAAATTAATTGAGAAACTGGAGGAAGATCATGGCAATCACAAAACTGATGAACATCAAACAAGGGAAGATGGGAGGGAGTCGACATCTAAATAATTCAATCCGTTATATTATGAATCCGAAAAAAACAGAGGATGGGAAATTAATCGGAGGAAATGCGGGCAGGACTCCGGAGGAAGTATATCAAACGATGATGGATACGAAAGCTGATTGGGATAAGATGGAAGGCAGACAAGGATATCATTTTGTACTCAGCTTCAAACCGGGTGAAACAAATGAAGAGACTGCGTATAAAGTGATTCAAGAATTTTGTGAAGAATATCTTGGAGATAATTATGATTATGTCTTTTCTGTTCATAATGACCACGAACATATGCATGGGCATATTGTTTTTAATTCAGTTAATCGTGTGAATAGTTATAAGTATCGTTATGAAAATGGAGATTGGAAAAAATACATTCAGCCAATTACGGACCGGATCTGTCAGAAATATGGTCTGCCACCATTGGAATTTGATGAACAAACCAGAAATGGAAAATCCTATGCACAGTGGGAAGCGGATAAAAAAGGAAAACCAAATTGGAAAAAAATTATTCGTGCAGATATTGATTACATTATTTCAATTTCTGAAAATGAAACAGAATTTATTTCTAATATGCAAGAGATAGGATATCAAATTCGAAAAGGAAATTCAGAGAAGCATGGAACTTATTTTGCATTTAAAGCCCTGGAACAAAAACGTGCATGGCGAAGTTATAATCTTGGAAACGGATACCATTATTCTGAAATCCTTTCCCGATTAGGACGAGAAAAGTTTGTGTATAAAAATCCAAAGAGTCCAAAAATCCGATACACAAAAATCCAAAAGACAATCGTTTATAGTCCGATACTAGAGTTTCGAAAAAAAAGAATACGGAAAATATATTATGTAACTTACCGATATCATAATCAAATGAAACCATACAAAGTAGACCATAGAGAAGTACGAAAAAGTTTGCTTCATATTAATCAGCTGTGGGAAAACATCAATTATCTGAACCAAAACCATATAGATACATACGAAAAACTTTTGAACAGAGAAAATGAACTGATAAAGAAAGAGAAGGCATTGAAAAATCAAAAATACAGTACCGATTTTCTCGAGGAAAGTGAAGAGTATCTGAGATATAAAAGCCTGCAGGAAAAATTAAAGCAAAGTCCAGAATATGAAGATGAATTTGAAAAAATATTAGATGAGCTGGAAGAACTTGCACAGATTCTTCCGGATGCAGTTTTGGAAGGGAAAGATGCAAATGAAGAATTAGATCAGAAATTACAGTCTATCCGAAGAGAGAAGAGAATCATCAAACATATAAAAAAAGAAGAAGAGGAAGATAAATTATTCCATGTACGTTGGGGACAGCCAACAGGACGTACTCAGCAAAAAAATAAAAAGAAAGAGGTGCACGAACAATGGGCGAAAGCAAAGTAAATACACTCAATCTAAATGATATCTTTCAAGACGTGAAAACAGATATGATTGGAAAATTGTTAAATGATACAAAGGATAGTAAAAAGTGTCTGTGGTATCTTATCTGTGCTCTGGATGGGATGGATGAAAACGATATAGTAGAACTTGCGGAGCGAACAATTCCTCAAATCCAAACAGCACGAAATGAATTTCTAATGAAGAAATATCAAGGCAATAGAGAGGTCTATAAGGAAGTGCTGCGGATTAAAAGCCAGGTGAATGATGTAGTGCAGGAAAATAGAGAAGTACGTTCCTCTATCGAAGCAGGACTTGATAAGGCAATCCAGGAGCAGATTGAAAAATCGAACAGATTAATTGATGCAAAGGATGATATGGTCGACTTATTAAAGATTCAGATAAAAGAACTGCAGGGAGAAAATGAAAAGTTAAAAGCAAAAATAAACCATTTAGAAAATCAACAGACAGAAAGAACAACTATAGTACAACAAAGAATGACTGAAAATAATGTATTGTCTAAATCAGAAAGCACCGAAAAAAAGACTCTGCAAGAACCGGCAGAGAGTGATTTGGAAGTAGTGAAAACAGAAATCCGGTCTTCAGAAATGAAAGAGGGGTTGGGAAAACGTATCCGAAAATATTTCTTTTCCAATCTTGATTCAAAAAGGTTTATCGAAAAATATCTGAATAATGAAAATCTGACAGAAGAACAGAAAGAGTATATGTTTGAATGTTTGGAATCTGGAATGAGTCTGAAAGACATGGATAAATTCTTTTCGGAAAATCTGTCTGTGGCTCAGATGAAACGATTAAATTCAATTATCAAAAACAGGAGAGGATAGGCATGGATATTCAAGTAGAAATACATCTGTCTTATGATTCTGAGGTATGGGCATACGGAATGGTGACATTGGAAAACATCATAAAATTTCCGGTACAGCTACGAAAGTATACGAATAAAGAAACCGGAGAAGAAACTTCATTTATCAGTTACCCACGTAGGGAACGAGATAAAAAGTGGGAAAATCTTCTTATACCGGATAAGGAATTAAGGGAAGAAATCGCAAGAGCAGTTGGAGAAAAAGTAAAAGAAGAAATGCGAAAAGATCTGCATCTGCCAGAGATTGAAATTATTTCAGTCAGTCCAATCGTTCCGCGATATCCCTCTAATGCCAAAGCATATATTTGTGGAGTTGCATCTATTAAAATACTAGGACTTATCATACATGGAATTACAATCAAGCGTGGTCAGAAAGGATATTTTATTAATATGCCACAATATAAAAATAAAGCAGGTGCATATCATGATGTGATATACGCTACGGGAAAAGCCATGCAGGATAAAATATCGGAATGTGTTCTACAGGAATATCAGAATATAGTGGGCGTACCGAATTTCGGTACAAAGGAGGATTGACATAATGAATAAGGATGAATTTGTTAGATTTGTAAGTAAAAATATAAAGTTTCATTTACCAGATAGCTTTAAAAGTTGCCAGATAGGATACGACCATAATATGAAACTAATTGTCGCTGAAAAAAATGCGGAAACCCATTTGAGATTAGATTTATCAGAACAGTATGAGACATTTATGCGAGATAAAAATATCTTTCTTGTTATGGAAACCATTTCTAGTAATATTATCGAGGGATGGAAAATTTCAAAAAATTCAGAGTATGAAATAGAGCAGGCAAAAGAATATGTAAACAATTATGATAAAGCAAAGAAGCATCTGCAGATTATCGTATGCGACCCAGATATAAATCCAATCCCGCAAAATAGTGTTGTAACATCAGTAGGAGAATATGTAGCTCTGTATAATATTAATCTTGATACAAATACGGATCAGAATATGTCAATCAGAGTCACCCAAACAGTTTTGAATCAATGGGGAATATCAAAAGAACAGTTGCATCAGGATGCATTGGCAGTAGAAGAAAAATGGAATAAACCAGTACTTATGAATTTGTTTGATTTGATGAATCATATGCGATTTAACTTTCCAAAGCCGCCTAATCTTTTATCAGAAAATGCCGGAGGAAAATTGGATGAAGATGAAATATATATGCTGACAAATGCAAATTCATTTGAAGGTGCCGGAATGTTAGCACATTCGGAAGTTCTCGAACAGATTAGCAGCCTGCTATCAGATAATAATTATTATATTCTTCCGTCATCGAAACATGAGCTTATGATAAAACCAGATAACAATTCCGTGTCTGTAAACCAGTTGTATGAAATGGTACAGCTTGCGAATACGAAAGATGTGCCAACTGAAGATTTATTATCAAATAAAATATTATACTACAATCCAAAAGAAAAGGTTTTGGAACTTGCTTCAGATAAGGATAAGGATTCGTCACAAGAAGTAGATAATACAAAACAAGAAGAAATTGTTAAAAAAGCACCGAAGCAGTCGAATGGAAAAGCAGAGTTTAAACCACGATTGTAAAATATTCTTGTAATGTGCTGATCATTGGATAAAGATTATGAATTTTATTATGTTGAGTGGAGGTGAGCGGAGAAAATGGCTAATGTTACAGATGAACAAAAATATATTACGCTGGAAGTTTTAAAAAAGGAAATTCAAAGGACAGACGAAGAGATTTTTGTATCCATCAGTTTTTTGAAAGGGGAAGATAAGGATGAATAATAAGGCAGTACAGGAATCTTTAAAACAGGTTGGAATCCGTATGATAGAAGAACCTCCATTACTAAGCACTGAGCCAATAAATAAACCGGAAGATGCAGTCCGAGTATTAGGAGATTGGTTGAGTGAAATGGACAGAGAGTTATTTTGTGTAGTAAATCTTAACGCTGCTCTTATGCCAATCAACATGAATATAGTGAGCATGGGTGCATTAAATGAAACCTATGTACATCCCAGAGAAACAATGAAAAGTGCAATTCTTTCCAATGCAGCATATTTGATGTTAGTACATAATCATCCGTCCTCTAATGTACATCCGAGCAAAGAGGATATTACGATTACTGATCGGATACAAAGTGTAGCCTCCATGATGGGAATCCCTGTTCTTGATCATATCATAGTAGGAAAAAATCAAGAATTTTTTTCCTTGCGGGAAAATAATATTTTTTCTTTTAAAAATGACATCCAGTATACTTCTGATATATCAAAATTACAGTGGACACAGCAAGTAATGGAACGCTCTGAATATGGCGGTCAAGGGAAAGAAACGAAAGAGTCAAAGCTTGATACGATTATGAAATCTTTGGAAGAGGGTGTAGAAAAGATATTTACATCTGAGCAATACCATGTGTATTTAGATACGATGTCAAAATTTCATAATTATTCGTTTAATAATACATTGTTGATTGCGTTGCAACGTCCGGATGCAACACTCGTAGCAGGATATCAGACCTGGCAGAAAAAATTTCAACGTCATGTGAAGCGTGGCGAGAAGGGTATTAAGATTATTGCTCCCGCTCCGGTGAAAGAAAAACGGGAAATAGAGAAGGTGGATGAAGAAACACAGGAAATTGTGATTGGAGACGATGGACAGCCGGAGACAGAGGTTGTAGAACGGATTCTGCCTAGATTCCGGGTGACAACAGTATTTGATGTAAGTCAGACGGATGGAGAACCATTGCCTACTATAGAAGCAAAAGAGTTGGAAGGCGATGTGATCATATATGAAGATTTTATGAAGGGACTGGAAGAATTATCACCAGTTCCTTTTCAATTTATGGAAATTGAAGGTAGTGCAAAAGGATATTACAGCAAAAAATATATTGCAATTCAGAAGGGCATGAGCAATGCACAATCAATGAAAACGGCTGTTCATGAAACTGCCCATGCAATTCTTCATGATAAAGATATCATGGAAGAAAACGGACTTACAAAAGACCGAATGACAAAAGAAGTAGAAGCGGAAAGTGTTGCATATGTAGTATGCAATCATTTCGGACTAGATACATCGGATTATTCTTTTGGTTATATTGCAGGCTGGTCATCGAATAAAGAAATGTCTGAACTGAGAAGCTCAATGGATACGATTCGAGTAACTTCATCGAAACTCATTTCTGATATTACAGATAGACTGCAGGAGTTACAAAAAAATAGAGAGCAGGAAAAGGCGAGAGGAGGAAACATCATAAATACAGAGAATATTGAAACAAAAGTAATGGATGAAAGCAGCTTATTTTCAAGAACAGAAGATTCCTACGCAATCTATCAATATGATCATACAGATGGTGATTGGGGATATGAATTTATGGGACTTGACTTCGTTGAAAATATGGGTCTAACTGTGGATGGAAAAGATTACCGAATGATGTATCTTGGTACATTGAATGAGGAGGACACTTTAGATACACTATACAAAAAATTTAATATGGACAGACCCGATGATTTCACCGGACATTCCATGTCAGTCAGTGATGTGCTCATTATAAAACGTAGCGGTAAATTGACTGCATATTATGTAGAGATTCAACATTACAAAGAAAATCCTTCAATCCAGAAAGCATTAGATACATTAGAAAGCTATTGCAAACAGGATTCATTATCTGCAGATGAAAAAATGAAAACTGATAAACAACAGGATAACAACAGAAAGAAAAAACAAACGAACATTCAAAGGGGACTTCGTATATAGAAGTCCTTTTATTGTACCGAAATTCGGTACAGAAAGGATTTTTATGGCTACAACGTTAAAAAAACTAAAAGAATTATCGCAAAAAACTGTCGAAGCAATCGTAAAAAGTCCGGATGCATGGAAAAAATATCTGAATACAACACCACGTATCTTTCGATATTCTTTTGAAGACCAAATTTTGATATATGCTCAAGCACCGAAAGCAACCGCTGTTGCAACATATGATGTATGGAATAAAATCATGCACAGAGCAATCAAAAGGGGAAGTTCTGGTATCGGTTTAATCCATGCAAAAAGAAAATATGAAAAAATTGATTATGTGTTCGATGTAACACAAACTGTAGAAAAAGCGGATTCTCGTCCATTAAATATATGGAAAGTTACAGATGAAAACGAAGCATTGGTAAGAACGTATTTGCAGGGTATTCTTTCTGAAGGCGAAGAGACGGAAAGTATACCGAATCTGATTCAAGAAGTCGTAAATGAAAGTGTCAATGATGTAATAGATGATTTGTATGATGCACTGAAAGAAGATATAGAAGGAACTTATTTAGAAGGACTGGAAGATGCTCAATTAAAAAATGATTTTCGTGAGCTGCTTAATGACAGTATCTATTATGTGTGTCTTTCAAAATGCGGATATGAACCAGAAATATATATTTCACCGGATTCCTTTCAATTTATTACGAATTTCAATACTATAGCTGTACTGCGACATTTAGGATATGCGACAACCGAAACATGTAATGAGATATTACATGGAATCACAGTATGCTTATTGAGAAATCAAAAATTAAGCCTGAATAAAGAGGATGTTCAAAATACAGTAGGAAAAGATATATCACCAGATACTCATGTACCGAATTTCGGTACAACAAAGGAAGAGGAACTGCCAACAAGTGAACCAGATAATCATATCATGAGAAACAATCCAGATAATCCGGTTCAAATAGATGAGGTAGTAGAATCCGAAGATGATTATATACAGCTGGAACTTATTCCTTCAGAAGAGGAACAGACAGAACAGATCCAACTTGAACTTGGTTTGCATAATAATGAAAACAATGAAAACTATATCCTGGACTCAGAAGTGGATGCGATTCTCCGTCTTGGTGGCGGAGAGGATAATTCTCAGTATTCCATAGCAGCAAGATTGATTAAAGGACTGGAAAAAGAGCAGTTTGCTAAGTTCCTTTCAGATGAATATAGAACAGGAGGGAAAGGAGTTTATCTAAATAACAGAAAAATAGCTGTATGGTATGATCAGGAAGGAATGCGATTTTCCAGAGGGGATTCTGCACAGTATACTTATGACAGATTCCTAACATGGCAAGATGTATCAGAACGGATAATCAGAATGTATCAGCAAGAACAGTTTCTTCCAAATTCCTATATTAAAAATGCAATGGAAGTCACTCAAAGAGTATTATCAAGCAATATGGAAATACTGTTCCGGGATGCAGGAATATTGCCGGAGGAGTTACGGCATAAAGAGGATTGGGGAGATACGATATACCAGGAGATGCATAGCGTATCCGGACAAAACAGAATACAAAATTTATTTAATGAAATAGAGCACAGCACCTCACATGTTTCGAAATGGATTATAGAAAATAATATAACATATAGAAGAAATTTTGCAGAACTGACGATAGAAAAGAGCAATATCGTATTGCAATCAACAGAAGTATTTCTTCCGGAAAACCAATTTATAACAGAAGATGAGATTTTATCCGTTTTAAGACGAGGTTCGTTAGTTGAAAAAGGGAAAGAACGTATTCATGAATATCTTACCAGTGAACCACAGTATACAATACAAGATAAAATTAATTTTCTGAAAAAAGAATATGGGATAGGTGGACGTTCGCCGGCAATTGCAGGAGCATGGCAGTCATCAGAAAACCATGACGGAAAAGGTATTGAAATTATCAAAGCGGCTTGTGATAAAGTAATGTTATCTTGGAACAGTATTTTACAACGTATTGAAAAAATGATTCAAGAAAAACACTATTTACCAGAAGCAGATGGAGTAGATAAGTGGTTTGATGAAATGGCTCAGCGAGAACAAGAACAGCAAGAAAAAGAAAAGAATGTACCGAATTTCGGTACATCGGAAAATAATCGTATCAAGGTTGCAATTGAAAGCAGTGAAGATATTGAAGAACGGGCTATTGGATTTTTTACATATCATTATCCAGACGGAAGAGAAGGGATTCGTTTTCGTCTGGTAACAATAAATGAGAATTGGAAATTAGAAGTATATCCAAAACCAAACCGATACTTCATTGATTTTAATGCCATAAATCAATACATACAGGAAAATGCAGAAACACTGGAAGTCATTTCATATGATGAGATTGTAAATGAAGTTGTAAAAAAAGGTTTTCATGATATTCCGACATTTGAAACACAAGTAGAAACTGCAGGTGAAATACAGCAAGAAAAAAAGGACACTGATAAACAAATCAAAGCAGAAAACTACCATATTACGAATGTTCAGTTAGGAAATGGTACTCCAAAAGAAAAATACCGCAGAAACGTAGATGCAATTCGACTATTGAAACAATTAGAAACAGAACAGCGGCAGGCAGATAAATTTGAGCAGGAAACATTATCCAATTATGTTGGATGGGGAGGATTACCAGAAGTATTTGATGCAAATAAAACAGCCTGGACAAATGAGTACAATGAACTGAAGAAATTGCTTACAGAGTCAGAGTATAAAGCTGCACGAGAATCCGTTCTCAATGCACATTTTACTCAGCCAGTCATTATAGAAAGTATCTATAAAGCATTAGAAAAAATGGGGTTTGAACGAGGAAATGTATTAGAGCCTTCAATGGGAATCGGAAACTTCTTTGGAGCTATGCCGGAGTCCATGCGTGGTTCAAAATTGTATGGGGTAGAATTAGATGATATCAGTGGTCGGATTGCAAAGCAGCTTTATCCGGATGCTGATATCCGTATCAAGGGATATGAAAACTCTGGTTATCCGGATGATTTTTTCGATGTTGCAATTGGAAATGTTCCGTTTGGAAATTATCAAGTATATGACAGAAGATATGAACGGCAGCATTTCCTAGTACATGATTATTTTCTGGCAAAAACTTTTGACCAGCTTCGAAGTGGAGGAGTTGCAGCTTTCATCACATCGAAAGGGACTATGGATAAGAAAAGTGATGCAGTCCGTTCGTATTTGTCCCAGAGAGCAGAACTTTTGGGAGCAATCAGATTGCCAAATAATGCATTTAAAGAAAATGCAGGAACTGAGGTTACATCTGATATTCTTTTCTTCCAGAAACGGGAAGGGATATCGTATGATACTCCGGAATGGCTTAATCTCGGAGTAAATGAGGAAGGCATTGAACTAAATCAATATTTTGTAAGTCATCCTGATATGGTGCTGGGACATATGGAAGAGGTTAGTGGACCATATGGAAAAGATACTGCATGTATACCAATTGAAGGAGCAAACCTAAAAGAACAGCTGGAAAAAGCAATTGAAAATATCCATGGACAGATTTTTGTGGAAGAAAGTCCGGAAATAATGTTTGGGGAAGAACAGAAAGATATCCCTGCAGATCCGGAAGTGAAAAATTATTCCTATACACTTGTAAATGACCAATTATATTTCCGGGAAAATTCAAGAATGACTCCGGTGAATATTCCAAAAGCAACAGAAGAAAGAGTTCGTGGGATGATAGCTATCCGTGAATCTGTAAGAAAATTAATTGCGTTGCAGATGGATGAAAATGGTACAGAGGAAGAAATCAAAGAAGAACAGAAAGAATTAAATTCTGTTTATGATGCATTTTACAAAAAATATGGTGTAATAGGCAGTAGTGGAAATAAGAGAGCTTTTTCAACCGATGCATCCTACTGTTTGTTGTGTTCGCTTGAAGTTTTAGATGAAAATGGAAATCTGGAACGAAAAGCAGATATGTTTTCAAAACGTACAATCAGTAAAGCTGTGCCAGTTACCAAAGTAGATACTGCAGTAGAAGCCCTTGCTGTATCAATGAGTGAATATGCAAGGATCAATCTCCCTTTCATGGCTCAACTAACTGAACGAAGTGAAGAAAGTATTATAGAAGAATTAAAAGGTATTATTTTCCGAAATCCGGAAACACAGCAATGGGAAAATAATGATGAATATTTGTCTGGAAATGTCAGAGAAAAACTAATGACTGCAAAAGAGTATGCCCAATCAGAACCACAATATCAAGAAAATGTAACAGCATTAGAAGAGATACAGCCGAAAGAACTGGATGCATCTGAAATTGAAGTAAGGATTGGTGCTACATGGCTTGAACCAAAATTATATGAACAATTTATGATAGATATTTTCCATACACCAACCTATCATTTTTACAATAATAGAATTGCCGTATATTTTTCTCAAAGTAGTGGTGAATGGAGAATTAAAGGAAAGAGGTGGGACAGCACTTCCAACACGATTGCCTATAATACATACGGAACACAAAGAATGAACGCATATGAAATTCTTGAAGCAACGCTGAACTTACGTGATGCAAGAGTCTATGATAGGGTAGAGCGTGATGGACAAATAAAATATGTCCTAAATAAGACGGAAACGATGTATGCTGCACAGAGACAAGATGCAATGAAAGATGCTTTCCAGGGATGGATATACAAAGACCAACAAAGAAGAGAAACGATCTGTAAAACATATAACGAGAAATTTAATTCCATTCGCCCACGGGAATATGACGGAAGTTATTTACAGTTTCCTGGAATGAATCCAGAGATTGAGTTAAAACCACATCAGAAAAATGCAGTAGCACATCAGCTGTTTGGAAAAAACACATTACTTGCACACTGTGTTGGAGCTGGTAAGACATATGAAATGGTTGCAGCTGCAATGGAATCGAAAAGATTGGGATTATCGCAGAAATCCTTATTTGTTGTGCCGAATCATCTGACAGAACAGTGGGGAGCTGAGTTTCTTCAGTTATATCCGGGAGCTAATATTCTTGTAGCAACAAAAAAAGATTTCCAGCCAATGAACCGAAAGAAGTTTTGTGCACGTATTGCGTTGGGAAATTATGATGCAGTTATTATCGGTCACAGTCAGTTTGAAAAAATACCATTAAGTGATGAACGTTTGAAAAAAATGCTGAATAACCAGATTGATGATATTCTTACAGCAATTGAGGTAGCGAAAGAAAGCAATGCAGAGAATTTTACGATCAAGCAGATGGAAAAGACCAGAAAACAGTTAGTTGTAAAATTAGAGAATCTAAATAAAAGAGAAAAAAAGGATAACATTGTTACTTTTGAAGAATTAGGAGTAGACAGGCTGTTTGTAGATGAGAGCCATTATTATAAGAATCTTTTCTTATATACAAAAATGCGAAATGTTGCAGGTATATCACAAACCGAAGCACAAAAGTCGACAGATATGTTTAATAAATGCCAGTATATCAACGAAGTGAACAATGGAAAAGGAATTACCTATGCAACAGGCACACCGATCAGCAACAGCATGACAGAGCTGTTCACGATTCAACGTTATCTGCAGATGGATAAGCTGCAGGAGATTGGACTGACACAGTTTGATTCCTGGGCAGCAACGTTTGGAGAGACAGTTACAGCAATAGAACTGGCACCGGAAGGGACAGGCTATCGAACCAAAACAAGATTTTCAAGATTCTTTAATGTTCCGGAGCTTATGAGTATATTTAAAGAAGTGGCAGATATCAAAACTTCTGATCAGCTGAATCTTCCGATTCCAGAAGTAGAATATAAGACCATTGTTATAAAACCAACAGAAGAACAGAAAGAATATGTGGCTGAATTAGGAGAACGTGCGGAACAAGTTCGAAATGGTGGAATAGACTCTTCCATTGACAACATGTTAAAAATCACAAATGATGGTCGTAAACTTGCTTTGGATCAGAGATTGATTGACGATTCTTTTCCAGATGTTTACGATGGAAAAGTATCGGAGTGTGCGAGACAGTGTTTTGAAATATGGGAAAACACAAAAGAGAGTAAAGCAGCACAACTTGTGTTCTGTGATTTATCAACACCGAAAAATGATGGAAAATTTAATGTGTATGATGATTTGAAATCAAAATTAATAAACATGGGAGTACCGGGAGAAGAAATTGAATATATCCATAATGCAAATACAGATACGAAGAAAGCGGAGCTGTTCACGAAAGTAAGAAGTGGGCAGGTTCGTTTTTTATTTGGGTCAACAACAAAAATGGGAGCTGGTACGAATGTCCAGGATAAACTAATTGCATTACATCATTTGGATGTGCCGTGGAAACCATCAGATATTGAGCAACAGGAAGGACGTATTTTACGACAGGGAAACCAGAATGAGAGAGTGCAGATTTTCCGTTATGTTACAGAAGGGACTTTCGATAGTTACATGTGGCAGCTCTTGGAAAATAAGCAGAAATTTATTGGACAGATCATGACAAGTAAATCACCTGTCCGAAGCTGTGAGGACGTAGATGAAGCTGTATTATCCTATGCAGAAATCAAGGCACTGGCAACGGGAAATCCTTACATTAAAGAAAAAATGGAGTTAGATATTGAAGTTGCAAAATTGAAAGTGCTAAAAGCGAACCACAATGCAAATATTTACAGACTGGAAAATCAGATTGTACATGAATATCCATTGAAGATTTCCAATGAAAAATCAACCATTCAATATTTGCAGGAAGATTGGAAATACTACCAGTTAAATCAGATAAAAGATCCGGAGAAATTCGACATGCTGGTAGAAGCCGTACATTATGACGAAAAAGAAGCTGCTGGGAAAGCAATCTTACATGCAGCTAAAAAAGTAAAGTCATTGTCAATGGGAGAAAGTAAGGAAATAGGCAGTTATCAAGGCTTTACAATGTCAGTCAGATATAATCTTCTTACATCATCGTATAATCTGAAATTACAGCACAATATGACTTATCTTGTAGAATTAGGTGAGAATCCGTTTGGTAATATCATTCGTATTAATAATGCATTGGATAACATTCCAAAGCGAATCTCAAGAGCGGAACAGAATTTGGAGACGCTGAAAACACAGTTGGAAGATGCAAAAATAGAGGTAACAAAGGAATTTCCGAAAGAACAGCTGTTGAAAGAAAAAAATGAAAGACTTTCCCAGTTAAATGCACAGCTTAATATGGATGAATCAAATGATGCTATCATCGAGGAAGAGCAGACTATAGAAGAGGAAACAACGAAATCACATCAAAATGAAAATGTACCGAAATTCGGTACACGATAAGGAGAAATTACAATGAATGAAGATACTATACAGTTAGAACAAATCCATGCAGAAATGAATGAAATACGACAAATGTTGGAAGAAATCAAGAATGACACAGCGTATTTCAAGGAATTTATGGGAAATTATAATATCCCAATGCAAGAAAAAACAGAAATTGCGAAAGAGGTAACTGTGGAACCAGAAAAGAAAGCTGCAGAGAAGCCGAAGAAACCGATAAAAGAGGTTGCACCGAGCTTATGATTGTACCGAATTTCGGTACAATCATAAGTTAAATAAATAGGAATCTCAAAACAAAAATGAGATTCTGACAGGAGGAAAGAAATGAACGAAGAACACAGAGACACCGAAGAAGTGCTGGTGGCTATAAAAAAAGCAGCTATTTTCGTAGACCCTTTTGTAAAGATAGCGTCCAAAGGATTAATTAAGATGCTACAATTTTTAGCCAGAATGGTAAAAGAAAAGATTATTGATAAGAGAGATTTTAAAAATTTTGAAAATTTTGCAAAACGTACTGGTGGGAATTTTGATGTAATCAATATCCCGATAGAACAAACTGGAGAAAAACTGGAAAGAACGGGTAAGCATAATGATGCAATAAAGGAATTTGAAAAGTTGAGGAAACAAGGAGCACGTTTCTATGAAATGCCGGATTTAAATATGAATGATAATTATATTCAGATTGCAGTCTGCCGAGACGATAGAGAAATATTTTCATCATGGTATGAAAGATATTTGTTCAATAAAATGTCTGGCGGGGAAAAAACTGTCGATAGCCTTAATGCATTTACACATGGAGAAACACAGATTCTAAGTATCCCATTAGAAGGCAAAGAAGAAGTTTTCAAAGAAGATTTCAAAGCAATGAAGATAAATTATGCAGTATTACCAGATTTAAAAGTTGGTGACGGACAGATTCAGATCATTGTTGCAAGCAATGATTTAGGCAATGTAGAACATTGGTATCAGCTATACCAAAAAGACAGACTGGAACATGGCGAGCAAGTTCCTGATATGAATCCGATTGATATGAGTACCTATCAAAAAACTGCAGAAATGACTACAGATGAATATATCAATACCGGTGATGAAAAAGTCAAAACAGCAAATCAAAAATATGAAAAAGAAAAATCAAGGGCTTATAAAATTCGGTTAGCAGATGATGAAAAAACATATGAGGATTATGAAGGTGATCGAAGGTATTTAAAATATACAATTAATTCAGCTACATTGGTAGAACCATTACAGGAAGAGGATTTTTTAAAGAATAAATTTACAGAGTGGAATGAGAAAGGTCTTTTTGCCAGTAAAATTCCAGGTACTTATGGAGAAAATGTACAATATCTGTTAATTCCAAAGGAACGAGTTTTTCTGTCAAGTGATAAAAAAACATACACAGCATTTATTGAGAAAAATGAGCAGCCAGTTATACTGAATAAAAATTTTAAACTGATTGGAGGAACACAACAACGTCCATATGCAACGGAAGTGTTTAATAAATATTATAAGCTGTCTGATAAGGAACAGAAAGCAACCGCTACTGCTCAGAAAAAATCGAACAAAACAGCCGAGAAAATGAATCATGAAAAGAAAGTAAAAGCTCCAAAACCGCCTCTGAAATCAAAATAGATTGGAGATGCAAGAATATGATTGAAAAAAGAAAAATGCCCTGGGGCGTATTTGTTATAGCTCTTGTGTTGTTAATGGTCATAACCTATTTTGGATGCGGACTTCTCAAAATAGAAGGCGTCACGATAAGTAATTATCAAGAAAAGCTGCTATATATTATCAGTCATCCACTGCGAAACTGGTGGACAGATAAAACGCCTGCGTTTATGGGCTGTGTATTTATTGCATGGATTATGTTTATCGCATACTATATGGATCAGAACCGAAACTATCATTTCGGTGTTGAAAATGGTTCGGAACAGTGGGCAGATGTTAATAAACTGAGTAAAACACTGCGAGACACCAAAAATGAACAGAATAATACATATCTCAGTGAACGCATTGCTATCTCTAATAATGCTCTTTCCAATATGAACATGCTTGTGATCGGTGGCTCTGGTTCGTATAAAACAACCTCTGTGCTGACTCCGAACATCTTATTAGCAGGAATGACAAATGTCATACTGGATATCAAAGGAGATTTGCTGAGAAAACATGGGAATTATTTGAAGGCTCATGGAGTAACAGTAAAATCCTTCAATTTAATTAATCCGGAAGAATCAGACCGCTATAATCCAATGGCATATCTGGAGAAAGAAACCGATGTGATTCGACTGATTACCAATATGCAGGCATCAGTAAAGCCGCCGGATGCAATGAAAGGTGACCCATTCTGGGATGATGGTGTTGCACTGTACCTGCAGGCAATGTTCTTTCATGAATGGCTGACTGCTAAAGAAGAGAATCGGAAACCGACATTCAATAATATATTGATATTAGTCAATAAGGAAACAAAACATGTTGGTGATGAAGAGGACGATAAGACAGAATTACAAGTTGAAATGGATAGGCTTGCAGAGTCACATGGTGATGATTATCCACCAGTGCGAGACTATCGGAAATTAAAAGAAGGTGCTACAGAAACAGTTCGTTCTATTATTATTATGGTAAATGCCATGTTACGATTGTGCGAAACTTCTGCGTTAAAACGTCTGTTTGAGGACGATGATATAGACATCCCGAGTTTGGGATTAGGAATAGATGGAAATCCAAATAAAAAGACTGCATTGTTTCTGGTAATGCCAGATAATGATCAGTCTTTTAATTTTTTGATTTCCATATTCTATACACAATTGTTTGATGTTCTGATCAGAATTGCAGACCATAAATGTAATGGCAGTCTGCCTATACATGTTAGACTCTGGGCAGATGAATTTTATGCAGGACCAAAACCAACGAATACAGAAGTTTTAATGGGAACAATCCGAAGCCGAAATATGTCTATTGTTCCTATTCTGCAGTCAATTGCTCAAATCAAGGCAGTGTTTCCACAAGATAAGTGGGAAGTATTCCTGGATAACTGTGCAGTCATGATTTATTTGGGTTCTGGTCCGGCTGCGTTTTCTACACATGAATATATTTCTAAATTGCTTGGGGAAATGACGATTGATACGAGAAACGATGGGGTAACTACTGGTATGCATGGAAATTCAAGCCTTAATAATCAGAGAGCCGGAAGAGGATTGATGACTCCGGGCGAAGTGAAAAGAATGGATCGAAAAAAGTGCCTTATCTTTATGGAGGGGCAGTACCCTATTATGGATTGGAAAAACCTTCCGTTTAACACAGCTGTATGGAAAGAATCTGAACGGCTCGCAGGAAAAACAGGGTATAAGCATCCAGTTCGTGTTGTATATAATCCAAAAACAATGACTTATAAAACAATTCGAAACAAATCAAAATTTGAAGTGATTGACAAGAAAGATTTAGAATTTTATAAAGAAGCGGAAAAAACAGATGGAAGCATAAAAGTATGTGAAATGAGTGAGGAAGATTTCTTGTATTTGGACTTTGATGTTGTTCCAAAACCGACAGAAGATGAAATTCTGCAGATGTTTGAACAAAGCAAGAAAGAAATGGAACTGCAGGAAGAAAATACAGAAAAACAATCAACAGAAGATGAATTATCCGATGTACCGAATTTCGGTACAACAGAAGAGAATCTGGTGACAACTGTTGAGGATGAACAGTGGGATTTATCCGGAACAATCGAAGAGTGTATTGTCCGATATGCTTCAAAACTTTCAACAGAACAAATCAATGAAATTTTATTAGGACTTGAAAATGGATTAACTGATAAGCAGGTAAAAACATATTTCACATTAGCAATTGGACTATTAGCAGTAGTTTTAGTTGGAATAGTAATTATAAAGAAATTTATAATATAATAAAGAAAAATCGGCATTTAATAAATGTCGATTTTTTTTTCGAAATAGATTTACAACCCAAAATGCTTATGGTATAATTCTAGGAGAATAGTTATG
>ERZ869983.50-NODE-50-length-37105-cov-11.072540_pt1 | contig 37105 bp, 23 predicted proteins | sample MGYA00521106_ERZ869983 | MGnify/ENA primary metagenome ERZ869983 (study PRJEB32232, sample SAMN07284972) | human gut metagenome | biome: human-associated habitat; material: feces | host: Homo sapiens | place: Tanzania | collected 2014-04-05 ...
GCTAGTAGCCAATTGTCTGCAAAAATACAAAAATAATACGAGAAAAGGGAATTTTTTGCTATCTTTTTTGGTTATTACCTCAAAAAAAGCAAAAAAATCCCTTTTCTCACTCAGCTATTTGATGATGTGGAGTTTAACAAGCTCTATTTTACGGGATGTTGACTTGATAATCTTGAACTCGAAGTTATCAAACTTAATCACCTCGTTGAGTTTAGGAAAACTCTGATATTCATGCAATATCAAACCGCCTACAGTCATATATTCATCACTTTCCGGCAGTTCAAGACCAAACATATCGTTCACCTTGTCAATCTCCAGTCGTGCAGAAAGGAGATAGTCACCATCATCTGTCTTCTTTGCCACATACTTGGCTGCATCGTGCTCATCTTCAATATCTCCGAAGATTTCCTCTACGATATCTTCCAGACTCACCAAACCGCTGGTACCGCCAAACTCATCTACAACGATACCCAATGACTTCTTCTGCTGCAAGAAAGTCTGCATCAGTTTCTGCGCCTGCATGGTTTCCGGCACAAAAGGAAGTGTACGGATGTGATCCTGCCAACGGGAAGGATGATGGAACAGTTCGGAACTGTGAATATATCCCGCAATATGGTCTATATCCTCTTCATATACAATAATTTTCGAATTACCGCTCTCTATGAATTTCTGCTGCAGTTCTTCGAGAGAAGTATCCATTTCAACTGCCTGAATCTCTGTACGGGGCACCATACAGTCGCGTACTTTAGTATCGGAGAAATCAAGGGCATTCTGGAATATCTTCACCTCATCATTAATTTCATCTTCATTGGTAGCATTGTCGATACTTGACTGCACAAGGTAATCTAGGTCTACCTTAGAAAAGCCTTCATCAGCCCCCTCAGTATCCATCTTCATACCCACCAGACGCAGCAGACACTTACTCAAGAAAGTACTGAACTTGCTGATAGGCCACAATACCACATAGCACAGATAAGCTATCGGACTGAAGATAGAAAGCAAGCGGTTCGGGTTAGACTTGAAAAGCGTCTTTGGCAGAAACTCACCTGTAAAGAGTACTATCAGCGTAGACAGAATGGTATCTGCAGGCACCGTAAATGCTGCATCAAAACCTGCGAAAATCGTATTGTCGAAAAGACGGGCTATCAGAATACCATAAACTACAAGGGCTATATTGTTGCCCACGAGCATGGTACTGACAAAGCCATTAGGGTGATTATAAAACAAAGATAACAGTCGTTGCGTAAGGCCGTTTTTCTCCTTATCCATCTCCGCCAACATACGGTTGGAAGAGACGAAGGCAATCTCCATTCCGCTGAAGAATGCTGAGAAGACCATCGTAATGAGAATGCCTACGACTAAACTCATATCCACCTGTTCATTCATTATATCTTTTTCTTTTTAATTAGTGCATGATAGGAATCGTAGTGGCTCTGACTGGTGTAGCCGGCTGACGGAAGTTATTCTTGACAGAATCAGGCTGGCTGCTCAACGTATCGGCACCGCCACCGCCTCCTGTCAGGTCTCCCTTTTCAAAGCTACCCTTCGAATTGCTCACATAATAGCGCGTCATCTTTTCATCACTCCAGAAATGAGAACCCTGAAGCGTTCTTTCCGGAGTAACAAGTTTACTGAATACGTTACTTGACAATTCGTGCTTGTTCTGGTCCCAGGTAAGCTGCTCACTATTGAAGCGCAAACCATCCTTGGTCAGGATACTCACCCTACCATAGAGTTTCCATATCTTCTGCTGATCATAATAATAAGCTGTATCACACTGGATATAGCTGTTAATATGGAATTTCTCATCAAACTGCTCCAGCAAAAGTCCCTTATCAAAAATCCACAAAGATGGATTCTTGCTGGTATTCACCTCCCACCGTTCTGTAACGATGCGATATTTCATAACTCCCGAGTCGCTGACCAATGTATTTACGCCATACGATGTCATCATCGCCACCGAGTCTTGCGGGCGGATGGCGGGCGCAGTATGTTCTACCTGGTTCTGGCAACCAGCCAAAATCAGGAACATCAGGATACCGACAACATAAGAGCCTTTTATTCTATACATTATTATATAGAGATTCTATACATTATTATATATAAGCGGAAGATTAATCCATCTTCCACTTCTTAAACCAATCCTCGTTGAATGTGAATCCGATATTGATACGGAAAGAATTTTCCTTAATCAGATCCTTAGCCGAACTCTTCACCCACTGACCGCTGATATTCAGCATAGAGCGGTTGTTGTAAGAGTTCATGATAGGAATACCGAAACCGGCACTTACTGAGATTTCCTTCGGACCATCAACTCCATTCATCTTATAATAAGGTGTGGCGTAGCTGGCACCTACACGATACTGAACACGCTTGAAGAAAGCACGGCTGCGCTCTCCATAGCAATACTGGGCACCGAGATTGAACTTGCTTCTATCCTTGTAGATACCATCTTTCAATGCATAGTTGGTTCCATCGAAACTAGGATAACCTAAGCTACCCCACTTCTGCAAAGTATAATCAAAGCCAACCTTCCACTGGTTATTATGATTCCACATTACGCCCGCACCAATCATGGTAGGCAACTTATAAGCCTTGTCGATAGAGTAAGCGGTGGTATCGGTTACACCATTCTGAGTATCATTTGAAATGATTTTCATATCAGCAGAAGCCCCCAGACCATGTCCAGGCGAGAAGGTAACACCCACGGTAGCCCAATCTTTCTTTGAGAACTGATGGGTATACTGTACACCGAAATCTACCTTATAGCTGTTCACCTGCATAGAATAATAGCGGGTGAGGGTCTTGTAATAAGAATTACTGTAGCTGTTAGATACGCTTCTGTCAATACTGCCCCAGAGATATGAGAAGTTGGCACCTACAGACAAGCCCTTGAGCGGTTCCCAACCAGCACCGATGTATGCCTGATGCAAACCGCCATCACCGGAATAGGTGTTGGTATAGTAAGCCTCCTTGTCAGCATTCACCCATTCTGATGCAGAATAATTATAGCCCACATTGGTAAAAGGGATGATACCGAAGCTCATACCTACATGTGGCAGCAAGCGGAAGCCTGCAACAACATACTCGAAATTTGAGTTGTTGGCATTCTTCTTCACACCATTCTCTTCAAAATTTGTCACCTGACCAGAGATGCCGGCATCAAGGATGAAAGTCATAGAATCGAGCGAAGCATAAGATGCAGGGTTGAGATAGTTTACCTGATTATGCTCATGAAAGCCGAGACCGACTCCATTCATACCGCGATTAAAACCAGAAGTCTGGTCCGACAAGATGCCGAGACCATACTGGCTGTATGGCGAATTAGTACCACTTTGGGCATTAACCATAAGGGCTGAACCCAACAATAGGGTTGCTAAAAAAAGCTTTCTCATTCTTTAATAATCATTCAAAATTATATTCAGAGTGCAAAAGTATTAAAAAAAATCTAGAAAAAAGAAGGATAATTGAAAATAATAAGGTATTTTTGCATCGTGAAACGTTTTAAGCATATTTTTAGTGCCATTTTAGCAGTAATTTTAATCAATTTAACTACTGAAGTGGCTGCACAGGATTTTTCAAGAGACAAGGACTCTGATATTTCTGTGCAGAACAGTCGTGTCAATGAAGAAGCTACTGCGTGGCTCGATTCTGTTGACATCTCTCTCCTGACTTGCGGACCAGGCCAGGAGGTGTGGTCGTATTATGGACATACCGCTCTCCGCATACAGAACAAAGCTATGGGAACCGACGTTGCCGTCAACTGGGGTATGTTCAGTTTTAACCAAAGTTGCTTTGTGCTCCGCTTTGTTTTCGGACTCACCGATTATCAGATCGGCATCTACCCAATGAGCGACTTCATTGCCGAATATGCACATGAAGGCAGATGGGTAAGACAGCAGCGCCTCCGTCTCTCCCGCACAGAGAAGCTGGGAATCCTGAGAAGCATCGACAAGAATGCACAGCCGGAGAACCGCATATACCGTTACAATTTCTTCTATGACAACTGTACAACTCGGGCACGCGAGATGATTCTCTCCAACATAGGAACCCAGAGTACCAACTTTAAAGATACTCCTACCACTTCTACCTACAGGGAAGAGATTCACAAGCTCAACGGACAGCACCGCTGGGCAAGATTCGGCAATGACCTTCTTTTGGGTTGTCAGGCAGACCGCCCTATCACACAAAGAGAATGGGAATTCTTGCCAGACAATCTGAGCAAAGACTTTGCCACAGAAGGAAGAACCGACTTTATTGATGCATCTCAGACTACAGACGGCAAAACCAATGCAACAAGTGCCAGCGGCTATATCACTCTGGTAGATGAAACATCCGATATTATCCCAGCCCAGGCACAAATAACAGACGATGCTCCTGTCACACCACAAATGATAGCCATCGCCCTGGCGCTCATCATCATAGGAACAACGGTAAGAGAATGCGTGAAAAAGAAAAACTACTGGTGGTTTGATGCCATCCTACTTGTTCTGACGGGATTACCGGGACTGATTCTCTTCACCATGATCTTCTCGCAGCATCCTACTGTACAGATAAATTTCCAGATTCTGATATTGAATCCGCTCAACCTCATCTTTGCATGGAAGACCATCAAGAGGATGAAAGCAGGTCAACAGTATTGGTATTACGAACTCCTGGGATGGTTTCTGCTCATTGCTCTGTTCATGCAGATATGGCAGAACTATGCAGAGGGAATGAGTATTTTGGCACTTTCTTTGCTAGCGAGATACTGCGTCAAGTCGACCATGATGGATTTAAACCCAAACAAATATGGTTTACAGAAGCATATCGTAAAGAAATTCAGAAAGAACAAACAGACATTAAGATCTAAGTAAGGAAACGATTGGCACAACATCGTTTCCGGAACAGAAGAAGATAAACAACAATGATGGTAAACAGATATATCACAGCCCTTTTAGTTGTCTTGGCGGCAACCGGCATGGAGGCACAGACTTATCAGCAGGCGCTAAAGTTTGCGCTCACGGATATATCCTACGATGAATTCATCCAGCAACCGGAGGCGAAGGCATTGGAGGAGGACATCCTCTGCGTGCTCAAAGCCATCAAGGCGGCATCAGAAGATGAAAGCATCGCAGCGCACCATCCTACCTTGTCGGCAACACTTGCTGCCCATTCTTCTGACATTCTGACAGACATTCATTCACATATTTATTATGAATCCCCTACGGAGCACAGATACAAAGTTCCGTATGGGAGTATTGTTATTCGAGGTCCAGACTGCTGATTTTGCGCTTTTTGTAAGCAAAACTCAGAAGATTTGCCATAAAAACAGGTAATAATTGGCAATTCCTTGCAGATTTACGGATATTTTTAGTAAATTTGCAAGCTAGTAAACAAACAACAGGAAAAAGCAGAAGAGGAAAAAGGACTGACAGAACAGCATTTGTCTTAACTTCTTTAACTCCTTAACTTCTTTAACTCCTATATTTCGAATAATAATAAAAAATAAATATACAATGAACTTTAACAAAATTCTTCAGTCATTGTTTGGCAACAAGTCAACTCGCGATATGAAGTTGATTCAGCCAATCGTAGAAAAGATCAAGGCAGAGTATCCTAAGATGCAGGCCTTAAGCAATGACGAACTTCGTGCAAAAACAAAGGAAATCCAGAAGTACGTAAAAGAGTATGCCAACGAGGAAAAGGCAAAGATTGCTGAACTCAAGGCTAAAATCGAAGACACTCCTATTGATGAGCGTGAAGGTATCTTCAACCAGATCGATAAGTTGGAGCAGGAAGCACTCGACAAGTATGAGGTTGTCCTCAACGAGGTATTGCCTCAGGTTTTTGCCATCGTAAAGGATACAGCTCGCCGTTTCGCAGAAAACGAGGAGACAGTAGTTACAGCTACCGACTTCGACCGCGAGTTGGCTTCAAACCCAGCTAACGACTTCGTAACCATCGATGGCGACAAGGCTATCTATCACAACCACTGGACAGCAGGTGGTAATGATATGAAGTGGGAAATGATCCACTATGATGTACAGCTCTTCGGTGGTGTTGTTCTCCATCAGGGTAAGATTGCCGAGATGGCTACCGGTGAGGGTAAGACCCTTGTAGGTACAACACCTATCTTCCTGAATGCCTTGACTGGTAATGGTGTTCACGTCGTTACCGTGAACGACTACTTGGCTAAGCGTGACTCTGAGTGGATGGGACCTCTCTATATGTTCCACGGTCTCTCTGTAGATTGTATCGACAAGCACCGTCCAAATTCCGACGAGCGTCGCAAGGCATACCTGGCAGATATCACCTTCGGTACCAACAACGAGTTCGGTTTCGATTATCTTCGTGATAACATGGCTACCAACCCAGCCGACCTGGTACAGCGCCAGCACAACTACGCCATCGTCGATGAGGTCGACTCTGTGCTGATTGATGATGCCCGTACCCCATTGATTATCTCTGGTCCTATTCCAAAGGGCGACGACCAGATGTTCGAGCAGTATCAGCCATTGGTTGAGAAACTTTACGAGGTACAGCGCAAACAGGCTACAGAATTGCTCGCCGAGGCTAAGCAGAAGATTAACGAAGGTACAAAGGCCAAGAATCAGGAACTCCTCGATGAAGGTTTCCTCGCACTCTTCCGTTCTTACAAGGCATTGCCTAAGAACAAGCCATTGATCAAGTATCTTTCTGAGGAAGGTATCAAGGCTGGTCTGCTGAAGACTGAAGAGTACTACATGGCAAACAACAACCGTGAGATGCCTAAGGCTACTGAGCCATTGTACTTCGTAGTAGACGAGAAACTGAATTCTGCCGACCTGACCGATAAGGGTACAGACTGGTTGGCTAAGCAGGTAAACGATAAGGAACTCTTCGTATTGCCTGATATCACAACAGAAATGAGCGAACTCGAGGCTCGTACAGACCTTTCAGACCAGGAGCGTCTTGACAAGAAAGACGAGATGCTGGCTCACTATGGTGTACAGAGCGAGCGTGTTCACACCTTGCAGCAGCTCCTGAAGGGTTACACCATGTTCAATAAGGATGACGAATATGTTGTCATGGACGGACAGGTGAAGATTGTGGATGAGCAGACAGGACGTATCATGGAAGGCCGTCGCTGGAGCGATGGTTTGCACCAGGCTATTGAGGCTAAGGAGCATGTAAAGGTAGAGGCTGCTACACAGACCTTCGCTACCATCACACTTCAGAACTACTTCCGTATGTACCACAAACTCGCAGGTATGACCGGTACAGCAAGTACAGAGTCAGGTGAGTTCTGGGATATCTACAAACTCGATGTTGTTGAGATTCCAACCAACCGCCCTATCCAGCGTAAGGACTTGGATGACCGTGTATACAAGACAGCCCGCGAGAAGTATCGTGCAGTTATCGACGAAATCGAGGAGACACGTAATGCAGGCCGCCCAGTCTTGGTAGGTACAACATCTGTCGAGATTTCTGAGTTGTTGAGCAAGATGTTGAAGATGCGCAACATTCCTCATAATGTATTGAACGCTAAGCTGCACCAGCAGGAGGCTCAGATTGTAGCCGAGGCAGGTCGCTCAGTAAACGGTAAGGGTGCCGTAACCATCGCTACCAACATGGCAGGTCGTGGTACCGATATCAAGCTGACTCCTGAGGTAAAGGCTGCAGGTGGTCTTGCCATCATCGGTACAGAACGTCATGAGAGCCGCCGTGTAGACCGTCAGCTCCGTGGTCGTGCCGGTCGTCAGGGTGACCCAGGTTCTTCTGTATTCTATGTATCATTGGAGGATAAGCTGATGCGTCTGTTCGCTTCTGAGCGTATCGCCAAGGTAATGGACCGTCTCGGTTTCGAGGATGGCGAGCGTATCGAGAGCCCAATGATCAGCAAGAGTATCGAGCGTGCTCAGCGCAAGGTTGAGGAAAACAACTTCGGTATCCGTAAACACCTCTTGGAGTATGATGACGTGATGAACCGTCAGCGTACCGTTATCTACGAGAAGCGTCGCCACGCCCTCATGGGTGAGCGTATCGGTATGGATATTGCCAACATCATCTGGGACCGCGTATTGAACATCGTTAACAACAACGACTTCTTCGGTGCCAAGGAAGAGTTCCTGAAAGTTCTCGCTATGGAGATTCCATTCAACGAGGATGAGTATGAGAACGGCAGACGTGAGGATTTGGCAGAACGTGCTTTCCAGGAGGCTATGGCTACATTCAAGCGTAAGACAGACCGCATCCAGGCTACAGCTATGCCTATCATCAAGCAGGTATACGAAAACCAGGGTGCTATATACGAGCGCATCATGGTGCCTATCACAGACGGCAAGCGCATGTACAATATTCCTTGCAACCTCAAGGAGGCATACGAGAGCGAGGCTAAGAACGTAGTGAAGGAATTTGAGAAGAGCGTTGTTCTCCAGATTATCGATGACGACTGGAAGGAGAACCTCCGCAAGCTCGACGAACTGAAGCACTCTGTACAGAATGCAAGCTACGAGCAGAAGGATCCTCTCCTCATCTTTAAGTTGGAGAGTGCCAAGGTTTGGGATGCCATGATTAATGACATGTACGACCGTATTGCAAGTATCCTGATGCGTGGTCAGATTCCAGTAATGGAGCAAGAGCAGCCAGTTCAGGAGGCAGCACCAGAGCAGCACACTCAGCAGAACTATGTAGAGAGCAAGGTAGATTTGGATGCAGAGCGTGAGGCACAGGAGGCAGCTGCTAACCAGGATACCCGAGAGGGCGCACAGGTAAACCGCACTCCTTACCGTGCAGAGCACATGCCACGTCCTAACGACCCATGTCCATGCGGAAGTGGCAAGAAGTTTAAGAACTGCCACGGCAGAAACCTGTAATCACAGAAAATGATGATGCTCTTATATATATAATAAGGTATAAGAACATTCATCATCAGAAATAATGATAAGAATACCTAGATTTGATGACACTCTCATCATTTCTAGGTATTTTTTTTATAAAACCACATCATTGCTACTGAGTTGCAAAGTTTTATTAGTAACTTTGCAGCCAAAAAGAAAAAAAAAGCAGACCATAAGGCCGTGCTCAAGGAAAAGAACAAGATTAAAACAAGGAAAGATATATGAAATTATCAGAACTTAAAACAGGTGAAAGTGGCGTTATCGTCAAGGTATCCGGTCACGGTGGCTTCCGCAAGAGAGTCATCGAGATGGGATTCATCAAGGGCAAGAAGGTTGATGTACTTCTCAACGCTCCACTCCAGGACCCTGTAAAATACAAAATCATGGGCTATGAAGTTTCTCTTCGTCATAGCGAAGCTGACCATATCGAGGTGGTTTCCATCGAAGAGGCCAAACATGATGCCCAACTGAATAAAGCTGACGAAGTAGACCGCCAGCAGGTAATTGACTCACAAGTAACAGATACAACTGATAACGACGGGAATGCACTCGGCGACAAAATGCTCGTAGCTGAAAGAAAAGACAATGCCAGCAATGAGGCTTTGGCTGAGCAGGAAGCTGAACGACTCCACCGCGTCATCAATGTAGCACTGGTCGGTAACCCAAACTGTGGAAAGACTTCCCTCTTCAACTTTGCTTCGGGTGCTCACGAACGTGTGGGCAACTATAGTGGTGTAACCGTGGATGCAAAAGTAGGTGAAGCCGATTTCAACGGCTACCACTTCAATCTGGTAGATTTGCCAGGCACCTATTCGCTTTCAGCCTATTCTCCGGAAGAGCTTTATGTGCGCAAGCAGCTTATCGAGCATACGCCGGACATCGTCATCAACGTCATCGACACCAGCAATCTGGAGCGCAACCTCTATCTCACTACCCAGTTGATAGACATGCACATCCGTATGGTCTGCGCCCTCAACATGTTTGATGAAACAGAAAAACGCGGCGATAACATCGACTACGATAAACTGGGTGAACTCTTCGGTATCTCGATGATTCCTACCGTCTTTACCAATGGCCGAGGCGTAGATAAACTCTTCGAGACCATCATCGAACTTTACGAAGGCAAGGAGGATTCCAGCGCTCACTATCGCCATATCCATATCAACCACGGACATGAGATAGAACATGGTATCGAGCATATCCAGAAGTATCTGAAGGCAGATGATTCCATCCGCCAGCGCTACTCTACCCGATATCTCTCCATCAAATTGCTGGAGAATGATAAGCACGCCGAAGAATACGTAAGCCATCTGAAATCGGCAAAGGAGATCTTCGCAGCCCGTGATGAGGCAGCCAAGCGTGTGAAGGAAGAGACCCTGGAAGATAGCGAAACCGCCATCATGGATGCCAAATACGGTTTTATCCATGGAGCATTGCAGGAAGCGGGCTATGAACCGGGCAAGGCGAAGGATACCTATCAGGTAACCCATCTTATTGACAGCATCCTGACCAATAAATATGTAGGATTCCCTATCTTCATCCTCCTGCTGTTCATCATGTTCTCAGCCACCTTCGTTCTGGGCGAGATTCCTAAGGGATGGATTGAGGACGGCGTGGCATGGCTGGGCGAGTTCATCAGCAATACGATGCCAGACGGACCTGTAAAGGATATGCTGGTAGATGGTGTGATTGGTGGTGTAGGTGCCGTGATCGTGTTCCTGCCACAGATTCTGATTCTGTATTTCTTCATCTCCTATATGGAGGATTCGGGATATATGGCTCGTGCAGCCTTCATCATGGATAAGCTGATGCACAAGATGGGCTTGCATGGCAAATCATTCATTCCGCTGATTATGGGATTCGGATGTAACGTACCTGCCGTGATGGCAACAAGAACCATCGAGAGTCACCGGTCGCGTCTGATTACGATGCTGATATTGCCATTGATGAGTTGTTCGGCTCGTCTGCCAATCTACATCATGGTCATCGGAACGTTCTTTGCCATCCAATACCGTTCACTCATCATGGTATCGCTCTATCTCATCGGCATCTTCCTAGCCGTGATTCTGAGCCGCATCTTTGCCAGTTTCGTGGTGAAGGGCGAAGATACCCCGTTCGTAATGGAGCTGCCTCCTTACCGCTTCCCTACCTGGAAGGCGATAGGCAGACATACCTGGGAAAAGGGTAAGCAGTACTTGAAGAAGATGGGTGGTATCATCCTCGTGGCAAGTATCATCGTCTGGGCTTTGGGCTACTTCCCTCACAATGAGGAGCTTGACAACCAGGCACAGCAGGAACAGAGCTATATCGGCAGAATCGGTAAGACCATCGAGCCAATCTTCACCCCACAGGGTTTCGACTGGAAACTGGATGTGGGTCTGGTTTCCGGTGTAGGTGCCAAGGAGATTGTAGCCTCAACGATGGGTGTGCTCTACAGCAACAACGACAGTTTCTCTGACGATCAGGATTACAACGATGAAGACGGAAAATACGAAGTCTTGAAGAAGCAGATGACTTCAGACCTGAAGAAGACCTACGGTTACAGCGATGCCGAGGCAGCAGCGAAGGCAACGCTCACCGCCTACTGTTTCCTCCTCTTTGTATTGCTCTACTTCCCTTGCATCGCCACGATAGCAGCCATCAAGGGCGAGACGGGCAGTTGGAAATGGGCAGGCTTCGCCGCCGGCTACACCACGCTATTGGCATGGGTAGTATCAGCCCTGGTCTTCCAGATAGGAAGTTTGTTTATATAAGAAATATAGTTCACGACGCAAGCAGAATACGTCGCCCCCCAAAAGCCCCTAGACTTTGCAGAAAGTCTAGGGGCTTCTTTATATCTTCTATCCATTAGTTAAAAAGGATATTAAGAAGGAAGCAAGCTGATGACCAAGAAGTAAAAACGAACAAAAAAACAGCATGATTCCTTGCTTATTCCAAATATTTGTGCTAACTTTGCAAAAAATAATAAGATATTCATTTAACGACTCTATAAAACCAAAGAAGATGGAAATGAACAATCTGAAGATAAAAGATGGATTTAAGGGGGAACGTTCCCTCATCATGCCCGAAATGATATTGAATTTAGCCAAGGAAGATCCAGTGCTTCGAAACTTGCACATCACCGACATCGGCTATTATCCTCATGCCACCTACCATTATAGAGAACGCACAGAACCTATAGACCAGTGCGTGCTCATCTATTGCGTAAAAGGAAGTGGGAAATACAGCATCAATGGCAAGCAATACGAAGTAAAGGCAAACCAATACTTCATCCTGCCTGCCATGACACCCCATGCCTATGCGTCCAACAACAACGATCCGTGGACCATCTACTGGATACATTTCCGTGGAAATCTTGCCGATTACTATGCAGAAGGAGCGGAAAAGCCTATAACTGTATCACCAAACCTGAGTTCACGAATAGCCGACCGCAACAACATCTTCGAGGATATTTTCTTAACTCTATCAGATGGTTACACGATAGAAAACCTGAGATATACAGCCTCGATGCTGCACTTCTATTTGGGTTCATTGCGATACTTGCCGCTTTACAGAAAATACCACAAGAAGGAGCAGCAAAACGACAAAGAAATTGATACCGTCATCAATGCCTCATTGAAGTTCATGGAAGAGAACATAGAGCGACAGGTTACCCTGCAAGATATCTCACAATACACAGGTTATTCCATCTCCCATTTCTCTGCCATATTCAAGAGTCACACTGGTCATAGCCCTCTCAGTTACTTCAATCAACTGAAAATAAAAAAAGCCTGTGAGTTATTGGACACCACAGACATGAAGATCAACCAGATAAGCTATAAAATAGGTATAGATGACTCTTACTACTTCTCTCGCCTATTTACAAAAACTGTAGGCATATCACCGAAGAAGTATCGCGAGAAGAATATGACAGCAAATACTGAGCAATAACATGAAACGGCGAAATAAGCAATAACCGTGAAAAAATCCAAGGAAGCATAACAAACCTTCCTCGGATTTTTTATTTAATCTTCATCCCACAAACTTTTAAAACCGTTTTTACGCGATAAAGCTGAGGCATCCGTATATTCATCATAAACTTCCTTAATCTGAGGATTAGATTCAGCAAGCAATGTAGAAGAAGTCTCTATCGAGACAACCTTCATCTCCGGTCTAACATACTTTTTCATTTTCTTACTACTTTTTTACCATTAACAATATAAATACCTTTTGGCAAAGAAGACAAACTCTGAGTTACCTTCATACCAGAAATCGTGTAGATTTCGTTTGCTTTATCACTTGTAGTCTTTACATTAAAGATACCTGTGCTGGTTGAATTGAGACCGATGAATCGTGCAGTAGTCACGCTTTGAAGCAACACAAGATATGCTTTGTTGACAGCCAACTCAAACACGCCACCTTCTGTTGCACCCCAGTAGAAGCCAAGACCCTTATCACCCTTGGCCAACTTATAGTAATAGTAGTTACCATCTTCTGCCGTAATAGTTCCAGCATCATGCAAACCCTTCAGAAGATTGCCAGCAGGTGCTGCAGCAGTTGCAAAAGGCAGCAACTCAAAGGTATAAGTCTCATTAGGAGTACCCTTCAGTACTAATCCTGCATTCTTTGCAACTTCCTCTCCTTCACTGTAAGCCTGCTGCAATGTTACCTTGCCTTCAGCACCTGCAGTTACAGAATAAGCAGAAACTCCAGCAGGAAGCTGATAGCCATAATAATTGAAATAAGTAGCATAACCATCCTCACCTATAGTCACTGTAGCTGGCTCCAAGACATTATAGAAAGAGGCCCAATAAGTCCATGATTTATCATTTTCTTCATAGTGAGCTCTCTTATAGTTAGAAGCAGAACCTGTAGGAACATAGAGTGCACAATGCTGACCGATATGATCCCATTTCATACCATCGGTAATTGTTTTGAAAACATCAGCACCAAGCGTAGGAGCCGTATCAGCGGCAGAATGAATGGAAGTCAAACCTGTACAGTTCTGGAACGCATAACCACCGATCTTTGTCAGTGTAGATGGCAATTTCAAAGAAACAATGCTGGTTTGTCCCCAAAATGCACTTTGTCCAATAGTCTTGATATCCTCTGAAATCGTCAAGCTCGTTATCTTATTCTCATTATCAATAGCAGAGCCATTACCCACAGCCGAAACCTGATAAGTTCCTGTAGAAGCCTCAGCATTATCTGTTACCTCTGAAGGGATAGTAACATCGCCTGACTTATAATTCCAAGTAATGGCAACTGTACCACCGTCCAAAACTACAGCTTTGAAGCCATCTGTTGTATAAAATTCTGTACCTGCAGGAGCAGTACCTGCCCAAGAGGAGATGCCACCTACGAGCATCATTCCCAAAAGTAATAGTTTCTTCATATTATTTTAAATTTATAATTAAAAAAAGTTGTTTATGTAATGATTAAAAAATAACTTGGTACATTTTTGTGTCCTTTCTTGGAAGTAACACATTGTAAACCTTCTTATTTTCTTTACTTTTTTATAACCTTCAGAACCTGTTCAGCAATACTCTTCATTCCCTTGATAGAAGGGTGACCGTTTTTCTTGTCAATATCATGAAGGGTAATGACAGGAACCTGATATTTGTTGCAGATCTTTTTAACTGACTCATTGATAACATCCTTGAGTTCAGAGTTTAAGATGAAATATACCTCTACATTTGGATAATGCTGGTGGATATCGGAAAGCAACTTTGCCATGGCAGGGCGGAAACAGTACAAATCTGCGCGCTTCCAGCCGCTATACTGATAGTTGCCGAGCGGGACATCAGCCCAGTGGTCATTCGTAGCACCGCAAATCAGGATGATATCCGGATTGCCAAGAAGAGAACTTCGGGTGATGAAAGAACGGTCGGTATAATCTGTGTCATTATAGCCAGAGTTGCAGATGGTAGAACCAGAATAGGAATTGATATTTCCCATCTTATAATCTCCTTCCTTGATAACCTGCCACCACCAGGTTTGCTCTACCTTGTTTACATCTGTAGTTTCTGGTGGAGTAGTAGGTGAGTACCAGGTTGCATAACCCTTAGGAATGAATCCCTCGAAAGTGGAATACGAGTCACCGAGAACGGCAACGGTCTGCTTCACCTGTGCCATGAGCGGCATGAAGGTGAGCATAATGAAGGAAATGATAATCGTAAATCTTTTCATGATGCTTATATTTTAAAAAAAGTTGTTTATGGTTGCAAAAATAAGGAAAAATCTACATACCGAAAATAGAAAAAGCCCATCAGGAAAATAGATTATTTTCCGATGGGCCAAAGTATGAATAGTTGATACTCTAAAATGAGTCTTATAATAGTTGAAGAGGAGACTTGCTTACTTCAGTTTCACCTGATACTGAGGAACAATCGTCACACTCTTCAAGTCAAGTACCTGATCACCTTTACTGAAATCAGGCTGCGCCTCGCGTGGCAAGTCCTGCAGGCATTCATGTCCCTTATTGATAGGACGGAAATAGAAAGACATATCATCCTTCTTCATGGCTTCCTGATGACGGTTCAAGCCAATCATCCAAGGAGTACCATGCCAGAACTCATCCTGCACCATCTTACCATTCAGGAAAGCCATAGCCACATCGCCAACATAGTCCACCTTCATGAAATACTCATGCACCTGTGGAGCCTGGATGCTATCACCACGGAAATGAACACTCAAGCGACGAGTACCCACACGAGTGACATCACACTGAGGATTCACAGCCTCCACACTCTTCTTCTGTTCCTTCCAGCCCTTAGATGAAGGATAAAGCACATAAGAGAATACAGGTTCAGCCAACTGCTGCAGGGTAACGCCCTCCTTAGTAGGCAACACCGTAGCCTTGGTGATAAGCAGTTTACCATCCACCTTCATGGCATCCAGAGCCTGCGCATGGGTAAGTGTAGTAACCTTAATCTTCTTTCCACCCTTTGCAGTTACAGCAAAGGTACTTGCCAGTCCGCTCTTCACTCTCTTCAAGGCAGCACCCTTCACGGTAGCTGCATCAAACAGATACTCTGGCTGCATGCCATCTGGAGCAAAGAAGATATAATGATCCACGCCACCATCCTTGATTTTCATCAGTGGCTGGGCTGTGGCATACTTCAGGTTGATGCTTCCCATCGGCATATTGAATGGCAAGATCATACTCTCATCCTTCGGCAAGGTGAATGTACCTTTGGCAGGAATACGGAGGTTGTCTATTTCCACCGCAATATCCTTCATGTCGTGGCGAGTGGTATCATGATCCTGGAAGTTGACCAGGAACAGGAATCCCTTGCCATCCTTCATTCTTGCAGCATAGCGCAAATCTTCCTTGTTATCCGGAGTCATCTGTTTCCAGTTATCAGGAAGAACTACCTCCATCGGAGCAAGTTGGTCTCCAAAGTCTGCAAGGAAAGAATGGATGGTGCGAAGATAGCGATAAGAACCATGCTCCAAGCCAAATTCTCCAAGTGGTGCCTGAAAATCGTAAGAAATCTTAGGCATACCCATTGGTTCATCTTGATAACTACCGATACCATCCTGGCGGAGAGGAGTGCTGCCACCATGATACATGTAATAACCGATACCATTACAGCCTGAACCCAATGTACGAGTCATCAAAGCCTGGGCAGCACGAGTTGTCACGATAGGACGGCGACGATAAATCATCTGGATGCCTGCACCCATCTCCGCACAGAAAGAAGGGAAATCCTCAGGATTATAGCGTACAGGCGAATAGTCTGGATCCTTGTGTACATCCTTGAACATACAGAACTGAGACATTCGTGGCGTTTCCCAGAAAGGATAAGTATAGGCAGAGGTTACTGGAATGCCCTCGTTGCCCAACACAGCAGCATTTCCCCAACCAGTAGCGGTATAGAAAGGGGTAACGATGCCTGCGTCCTTAGCCATCTGAAGGAGCGTCTGCATGTGCTCATTACCCAAGTCGGCTGTGGTAATTTTCTTGTCTTGCACACCTACTCCTATCAACGTGAAGTCCTTGTCATAGTCGGCAGCGGTAAAATCCAAAGGCTCTCCTGGATAGTTCACTCCCCAAGGAGCCGCAGAATGCTGCATCTCATTCTCTATCTGGCAACCGATGATCGGACCGCCATCCTTGTAATACAAGCCCTTGAGCTGCTGACCAATCTCATGATACAGACGCTTGACGTAAGAGAGATACAACTTATCGTTGCTTCTCACTACCAAAGGTTTGGCAAAGAGCCAGTCTGGGAAAGAACCCTGACGGATCTCACCATGGCAGAAAGGACCGATACGCACGATGACCGGCATGTCGTGTTTCTTGCAAAGTTCGATGAAATAGCGCAAGTCCTTGCTGCCAGTCCATTGGAATTTACCTTCCTCTTCCTCATGGAGTCCCCAGAAGATATAAGTAGGCAGCACGGTTACGCCACCGGCTTTCATCTTGATGATTTCCTCTTCCCACTGGGCACGAGGATAACGGGTGAAATGGAACTCGCCCAGCACAGGCACGGCAGGCTTGCCGTCTATGCTCATATAGTAATTGTTTACCTTGATACTTCCACCCTGTGGTGATGTTCCTCCCATCTTCAGCTTGCCTTCCACGATTTTCATCGGGGTGGCAGGAGAAGTCAACTTATATACTTTCTGAGACGAAGCCGATACCAACCCGAGACAAAGGGCTGCGGTAAGCAAATAATATTTCTTCATTGTTTTTCTTTTTGAGTTGAATTAAATGGTGTGGAGACAGCAATGTCTCCACACTCGAAACCGAACATTTCTAACTAATAACCTATATTCTGCTTAATATTACTCTTTGATTCATCTATGAATGTCTGAGGTATCCAAAAACGGTTATGACTGTCATCTACCTTAAAGTATGACTTGCCGTTCTTGTTAGCCTCTTCAATGCGCTTATTGGCAAATTCCACATACTTACCAAAGCGAATCAAGTCCTGGCGACGCAAACCTTCCATATAGAATTCATGACCACGTTCTGTAAGCAGAGCCTCGTTAAAGGCATCGTAAGAAGCAGTAGCTTCAGCAGGCAAATCCTGCAGACCAGCACGTTGACGAACACGGTTGACCAACTGGATAGCCTCTGCTGTAGGCTGGCGCTGATTACGGTTGATACACTCGGCAAGGGTAAGAAGCACGTCTGAATAGCGATAGATAATCAGATCGATTCCGCTATAGGAACCACTCATCGTATCATCCTTGCCATACTTCAACGGTAATGGTCCATAAGACAACTGTGTACTATTGTCCTTGGTCATCAACACACCGCTCTTATTTGTATATTGGGTAACAATGTTCTTGGTACGGGCATCGCCAGCCTCGAAGGTGTTGTAGAAAGCCCAAGGCATTACGTAACCACCCCAACCTTCACTCTTTTCAGTCCAAGGCATATCAGCTGGAAGAACCTCTGCCGTCATATAGTTGGCTACCCAGGAAGATGAACTTGCACATCCCACCTGCAGAATAATCTCGTTATTACCTACACCTTCCTTGGAGAACACATGGTTATAATCAGACTGCAAACCGTAAACCGAGCCTTCCATTGCCATCAGCTCACGAGCCAGCGTCTCGGCTTTGTCATACTTACCTCTTATCATATAATACTTCAGGAGTATCATACGTGCAGCACCCTTGGTCATACGTCCACGGGCACTTGCCTTCTCCGGCAGCACGTCAATGGCATCACGCAGGTCGTTCTCCATCATGTTGTCATATTCCTCATCCGTGGCACGACTCAGATAATTAAACTCCTGAGGATTGTCGAGCACCTCATCAGATGCCACCGGCACAGGTCCGAACATATCATAGAGATACAAGCCCATCCAACCACGCAGTGCCTCTACTTCACCGGCATACAAACGCTTTGCACTCTCAGGAGCCTTGGAGTTCTGAATGCGGCGAATGGTGTTGCGAGCTTTTGACAAGAACTGATAGTGAGCAAAGTTCTGGTAACAATGATTCTGAATATCTCCCGTTACCGTGGCAAACCACTGATGGTAATAGAGATTATCGCTTTCCCATCCCCAGCAGCTCCAAAGATTATCTGTACTCATATCGCTGATTACCTGATAGCCGCCACAATTAGGCGAATAGATACTTTCACCATTCCAGTAGCCCGTACCAAACTCATACATGAGTGCATTTACAGCCAAACGCAAGTCTTGCTCAGTGGTAGGAAACTTATCTGGTGAAATCTCCGTATAATCTTCTCTTTCAAGCTGGCAGCCTGTCAAGCCCAAGAGCGACAGAGCCACCAACATCATTTTTATCTTTTTCATAATCCAAGCCTTTCTATTAGAATTTACAACTTAAACCAATGGCTATCGAACCCTGGTTAGGATAAGCACCGATGCCGTTTCCAGTCTCTGGGTCCATACCCTTGTATGGAGTAAACACGCAAAGGTTGCGGGCTGCTACATACATACGGGCCGATTTGATATATCCACCAAACCACTTGGTTGGGAAGGAATAACCTATAGACACATTATCCAGACGCAAGTACCATGCCTTCTCAAGGAAGAAGTCGCTGCTCTTTGGGTCGATACCCGAATTAGCCTCAGCTACACCTGGCATGGCTCCCTCAGGATTGCTATATGACCAACGGTTCTTAACATCCGTCAAGGCATTGACACCGTAAGTCAAATCCTGAACACCATACACCGACTGGTACTTCACGTCATTGATTTTCCAACCATTCAAGCTACCATAGAGATAAATATTGGCATCCCAGTTCTTCCATCTGAACGTATTATTGATACTGAAAGGAATAGGTGTAGAGTTATGCAGCAAAACCATATCTGCTACATCAAGCGTACCATCGGCACCCTCAGTAAGGATATATCTTCCCTCAGAGTCACGCATCTTCTCTCCATTCTCATCGAGTTTGTAACCATTCAGGTCAACATACTTGATGGCACCTGCTGTAGAGTTTGGCAAATGCTTATACGATTCGCCTGGTTTTACCAATCCATCTGTCTTGTAGCCATAAACGTTGTTCCAGGTTTCTTTCCAGTCCTGATAAGGCTGAGGTATGAACTCGGCATCACGCTTGATGGTCTTGTTGCGGTAATAAGAGAAGTTGATGTCGGTATCCCACTCAAAATTCTTATTGACCATGTTCACGGTATGGATAGACAAGTCTAAACCACGTGAGCGATAAACGGCTGCAGAGTTATAGTCGATGGTGTTGATTTCGTGATAGCTCATCAGCTGACGGCTCATGATGACATCCTTGCGGTCACGCTGATAGAAATCCAGGTTACCAGAGATGCGGTCCTTGAAGAAACCGAAGTCCAAACCCACGTTCATGTCGGTCAAGGTCTCCCATTTCAAATCATCGTTACCCAACTTGGAAAGAGCAATGCCATTGACCAAGCTACCATCCAATACTGCCGATCCACGATTCACCTTATAATACGTATTGATACCTGTCAGGTTACCCGCATTACCCGTCTGGCCATATCCTACACGCAATTTCAGGTTGCTCAGCGCCTTCATGTTCTTCATGAAATTCTCCTCATTGATGCGCCATGCCAAGGACACTCCAGGGAATGTACCCCACTGATGATTCTCGGAGAAATTGGAAGAACCATCCACACGCACATTTAAAGTCAAGATGTATCGCTGCATCAGGGCATAGTTGACACGACCGATAAACGAAGCCATCTCGTTACTACCTTTATAGGAACTGATGTTTGGATTTTCCAACTGACTCGTACCGATGTTATTCATCAGAGAACCATCATAAGGGAACTGTGAAGCCACAATGCCCATACCTTCCCAAGTGTTCTTCTTGTACTCCCAACCTGCCATTACGCTGAGGTCATGCTTTTCTGCAAAAGTCTTGCTAAAAGTACCAATCACATTGATGAGGTTCATCTGAGCCTTGCCATTCTGCTTGGAAGCCTGTCCGTTCACACTATATCCCTTCTTGGTTGTGGTTGGAATATACTGGTCTGCCTGGGTGTCCTTGATGTCAACACCAGCTGTGGCACGCAGCGTAAACTCCTTGATAGGCTTGTACTCCAAGTAGCCACTCATAAACAGATCCTTGCTTACCGTCTGGTCTGTAATATCGAGCAATGATACCGGGTTCGGATAGATGTTGCGAATCGGGTTGTCTGAATACTTTCCGTTCTCATCATACACCGGAACAGTAGGGATGAAAGTCATTGCCGAATAGAACAAAGCAGCATTGTCTTGGCGTGAATCACCCAGTGGCACATCATTATACTTGATTTGTGCGAAAGAGGTGTTGATGCCCGCCTTCACTTTCTTGCCGAAGTTCTGGTCAAGATTGACACGTCCCGTGATACGGTTCATGCTGTTATTCTTGGCAATACCTTTCTGGTCGTAGAGACCGAAAGAAACCAGATAGCGGGTATCTCCTGCGCCACCGTTTACCGAAAGATTATGCTCGTTGACAATACCCGTGCGGGTTACCTCCTTCATCCAGTCGGTTCCCTTGCCCACAAAATTGTCTATCTGACCTTGCGTCCACTTCTTCTCATCGCCACGTCCCAGTTCATCAAACACCTTATTCTGCTCTATCATGAAGTCTTTGGCATCCATAAAGTCTGGAGCATCCTTGATATATTGGAATGCAAGCGAACCAGAATAAGAGATTTCAGGTTTTCCGCTCTTGCCCCGCTTGGTGGTAATCAAGATGACGCCACCCGAAGCATCACTACCATATATAGATGCAGCCGAGGCATCCTTCAGCACGTTGATGGTCTCAATATCGTCTGGATTCAAGTTAATCAGGTTGTTGTCCTTATCGCCACCACTATAGGAAGTACCGGCAGACACCGTCTTTGTTGACAACTGTGGTACACCATCAATGACCACCAGCGGATTCTGACCAGAGAGTCCGCCACGAATGGAGATATTCATAGAACCGCCAGGCGAAGCACTGTTAGAGGTGATGTTCATACCTGAAGAACGGCCACGAAGCATCGTTCCGATAGACGCCGTAGCAGCCTTAGGCAACTCATCCGCCTTTACCACCGACACTGCACCCGTGATGTTAGTCTTCTTCTGGGTACCATAACCCACTACCACCACCTCGTTCAAGGTCTTGTTATCTGTTTTCAAAGTAATCTTAAGTGGGGTGCCATTGGCTATCTTAACATCTTGCGTAGTATAGCCGATATACGAGATTGTTACCGTCTGTCCTACCTTTACGCCAGTCAACTGGAAATTACCATCCAGGTCGGTGACTGTGCCTATATTGGTACCATTCACCTTGATGGTTGCACCAATGGTAGGTTCACCCGTATCATCCTTGACGTTTCCCTTCAGGGTGATGGTCTGTGCCATCACCACCGAAGCAGAAGCAGCGAAGAGAGCCGTTGCAAGCACCCTCTTGCCCGTATTGAATATTGTATAGTTCATATTGAATTGTCTTTAATTATTCCACAATCTTCATGGTAGACCACAACTCTGCCGTATCGAAGGTTATCAGCACCTTCTTGGCATTACCTGGCTTAAAGGTTGCCACCGAACCGCCACCGTTGGCATTGTCAAGCCACCACCATTTGCCTTCACTCATTCGCCAAACCTGGCTCCATGCTGCTGTTCCATCCGTTACGCAATAAGAATAACTTGAAGAACTGCTGTTGATACCGAGTTCGATACTCTTGCGATAGTCGCTGCCCGCAGACTTCATGGAAGAAGAGAAAGACCAGTCGCCCATACTTGAGAAACCTTCACCTGTTACAACCAAATCTCCCTTCCAGATGGTGTTCTCCACCTCGTATGGAGTGATTGAGTAGCGATGATTCTGCAGGTCGAGCCAAACATAATAATAACCCTTCTTCTCTACTACTACCGGTACTACATAACCATTCTTGTTCATCAGCTTAGAACTGATATACGGACTTGTACCGAACTTATCACCTGTCTGACTCTCGGTTGGAACGAAATAGAACTTTGCTCCATCCTTCTCTGCATAAATCTTGCAGGAATACTGATAAGCATTCTTTCTGTCCATATAGCGATAATAACCGTAAACATAGTCAGAAGCATTCTCCTCGGCATTGTACATATACATCTGAGGATAATCAGCAATGGCATCCTCACTCTCTGCCAACATCGAAATCAGGTTGCAAGAACGTTCCATCTTGTTGCCGCTCTCATCTTCGATGGTTAAGGTCATCGGAAAACTACCTACCTGTGCAATCTCGATATGCTTGGAGATAGTAGCCGTTCTGCCTTTCAGTTCGCCTACTTCATGGATATTCAAGTCAGGAACATCTATCTCGTAGCTCTTCAATGCACGGTCATCACTTACGGCAAGATTCAAGTTCCAATCAGCCTTGCTGGTATTGGTATCGAAATCTACACTGATGTCACCCGTCATGTCTTCTGCTACGGTTGGAGCTTCTGTATCTGGCAAATACTTCAACACGACAGTACGCTTATTCTCGCTTCCATTCTTGTCGCTTACACAGATATGCAGCTCCTGGTCAAATGCGGCATCAGCAGGAACAATCAGCTGGTAATTATAGTTGAACACTTTAGGTTTCTGCTTTGACAAGTCATAAACCTTATTGATATTCCAGGCATCGCATGAGATGCTGACACTCGACATGCCTACATAGTTAGATACCTGTCCTTTCACCAAGACCGTATCACCCGGGAAAGTTTCTATGACATCACCATCATTCCAGAGTCCCGGGCGCATATCCTCACCCTCTTCGCTACATGCAGAGAAAGCAAGAACCGATGCCAAAAGAATTGTATAATATAAAAATCGTTTCATGATTGATAGCTGTTAATTGTTATATTTCAGGGCGTCACAAGCCTCGATTCTGTTGCCTCCGAAATCAAAGAGCGTCGTGTTGCTGACAAAGTTCTTACCTCCCAGAATCCAACCTGTCGGTTTTGGAGTTTCAATGAAGATAGGATCCCAATAGACATAACCCAAAACTCGCTGATTGGATACACTCTTGATACCGTTGCTCAGTTCGAGCAGGAAGTTCTTCTGTCCAGCCTTGCTCATATCTTTATAAGGATCATTGTTGCTCAACTGTCCAGGTGTTCCATCCGGTAAGGTAGGATTCCAGGCATATCCTGTCTCCATGAAGAGAAGGTCTTTGTCAAACTTATCGGTCACATACTCAGCCCAGTTGCAAACACTCTTCACGTCGCGATGTACCCAGAACGGATAATACGAAGAGCCGATGATGTCGTAATCTACCTGATAATTCTTCATCAATCCCAGGAACCAGTTATATACATCCCTATCACCTGCTCCAGTGAGATGGAGAATAATCTTGCTGTCTGGAGTTGCCTCTCTCACGCCCTTGGAAGCGGCAGAGAACAAGCTACACATGTCAATTTCGTTACTCGTACCATCCGCATTTTTACAACAGCCAAAAGGATAAAGTAGTCCAGCCTGTATCTCATTGCCGATAGCCACATATTCAGGAGCCGTTCCCTGAGCCTTCATCTGCTCCAAGAAATCTTTGGTAAAAGTATAGACACTGTTTTGCAACTGCTGGAGGTCTTGTCCTACCCATTCGTGAGGAATGTGCTGGTCTTCGCCGTTCGTCCAATAGTCGCTATAATGGAAAGAAAGTAAAATCTGCATTCCCTTCTCCTTAGCTCGCTTGGCAAGTCGCAAGATGTCTTCCTTGTCTTGAATGCCTTTAGGCTGCTTATTGGAATATTCATAATCTGGGTTTCCTGGGTCGTTGTAGAGACGGAGACGAACAAGATTCATGCCATTGGCTTTCAATATATCAAGGCAATCTGCTGCCTCTCCATTTTCATAATACTTGCCGCCGTTCTGCTCCACCCAGGTCAGTTCCGAAATGTCGCCACCCTTCAGAAATACCTGATCATTTTTACGGGAAATCAGTTTCAAGCCATCAAACTCGCTCTGGGCAGCCCCATTACTCTGCATGCGAATATTCAAGTCAAGTTTGCCGTCCGTAACGTTGATACCTCTAATATAGAGACGTTTCCAGGCATTAGGAGAGTTTTCTACAGCTGTCATTCTGCCATTGGCAGAGATGTAGCTTATATGATTACCGCCACCATCCTTGGCATAAAATTCCAAGTCATAGTAGCCATTCTCCAGTTGGCTAACCAACTGGTTTACAGACACCGTTTTATTTCCGTCTGCCGACAATTTCAATGCCTTACTGCCCAGGCATCCATCATTGGCAATACTTGCCATTGATTCAGAGCCTTCGCTCAGAGTCCACCCCTCTAACGACTTTTCAAAATCGCCATTAGGAATCGAAGTGAGACCAAACGTAGGAGTTGGCGTATCCATACTTCCAGGCTTATCACTGGAACAGGCCGTAAAAGGCATTGCCAAGAATGTTCCAATCAACAAGGGATTGGCTAAAAGATTCTTACTTTTCATCTTATATTCTGGTTTAAATTGTTATTGTTATTATTTCTGGTGCAAAGGAACAAAAAAATCCGCAACTACAAAATAGAATAGACACCAAAAAAGATGGATTATTTTATGATGAGAGATAAAAGATACTTGTAAGCCCCAAAATAAGCAAAAAGTTAAGCCCCAAAAGAGCAAAAAGGGGAGGCTGTCATCGACAACCTCCCCGATCCTACAAAACAATCCAAAATACCTATCTCTCTTTTTATAAACCTAAATCTATCAAAGTCTGGAACGATAGGATGCCCAGATGATTCTTGTCCAACAGAGAAGCCTCAGCCAGATAACGCTCTGCATGACGCTTGTCGCCCAGGCCATAGAAGCCAAGAGCCAACATATACTTGCAGTGAATCTTGTTGGAGAGATTCAAATCACCTTCCCAAATCTGGAGGTCAGGCAATGAAACGGCAAAGTAATCCATCACCACATTCTCGAACAGATGATTCTTGCCATAGTTCACCAACTTATAGAATCTGCCATGAGCCTCGCCCACTCTGCCGAGTTTCAACAATGCCAATCCCTGATAGAAAATCTTATCTGGCTTAGCATCATTGTAATACATGGCAGCAGCTGGTTCCTGAGGTCCCTTGGTTGCCTCTTCCCAACATTCCTTAGCCTTATCGCTCATACCCTTTGCAGCGTATGCGCAACCGAGGAAGTAGTAGAAATCATTCTCCTGTGCTCCATAAAGCTTTCCTTCACCAAGATGATGAGGATATACCAGGCACTCCTCAAGCAGCTGGATAGCCTTGTCATAATCCTTAGCTACCAAAGCCTTCTTCGCCAATTCCAGACGGCAGAGCTGATACTGTCCGCTCACCTTGCCTTCGCCGCCTTCCCATGGATGGAACTGGTGGGCATCGAGCTTCTTCATCGCCTCTTCATACTGTCCTGTCTGGTTGAGCAGAGTGATTTCCTCCAAGAGCAGGTCATCACGCTTAGCTATCAGTTCAGGATACTTCTGCAAGAGCTGCAGGCGGGTAGCATGCGGATGACCCATACGCTTGTAAAGCTGGTCAAGCTCCATCAGGATGCGGGCATCTGTGGTATCGAGAGCAAATGCCTTCTCCATATATTCAATAGTCTGATCCTCATTATGTTCCTTGTTGAACATAGCCAATGCAAGATTTCTCCATACAGTAGGGAACTCCGGACAAGCTTCTGCCGAACGGTTCCAATAACGTTCAGCCAAATCGTACTGACGCTTGTCATAATACAGACAACCCAGATAGTAGCAAGCCTTGGCATCATCAGCATGATGACTCAAAGCTGCCTGCAAAGCCAGGGCTGCTTCTGCACAGTTAGGGAAGCAATAGTCTGAAGGATATTTCTCAGCCTCCTTGAATGCGTCGGTAGCACCCATCCATCCCATATAATAATAGGTCATTGGGGTAACAGCCTTTTCCTCCACAGCCACACCGAGTACCTTCAATGCTTCAGCATAAAGACCTGCTGCCTGATAGTCGAGTGCCAACTCATCATAGTTGTTCGACATACCATGCATCATCTCCTTCAACTGGGCGAGATACTGTGCATTCTCTGTAAGGATATAGAGTTCAAACAGACAGCCATAGTTGAACAAGTCTATCTTCAAAGACTCCTTGCACCATGCGATGGCCTCATCCTTCTTGCCGGTCAAACGGAGAATCATAGCCTTCAAGGCACGTGCCTTATGATTGTGGGTATTGCGAATCAGGCAGTTCTCAATTTCCTCCTTGGCATCCTCCAGGCGATGCTGCATCACGGAAATCTGCGCACACTCAAAGAAGCCGGCATCCTGCCAACCGCCATTCCATGTTGACTTGTAGAACATGTCGTATGCCTCATCCATCTTATACTGATATTTCAGAGCAAGACCGAGATTGTAGATAGGCTCGCCATCGTATGGATTAGGATTGCGCTTCATCAAAACCTTTACGGCACGACGCAGATACTGCTCTGCCTTATCGAAACAGCACTTGCGGATATACCACAAACCAAGAGCATTGTTGCATCGGTAATCCATAGGGTCACGACGCAAAGCCTCCTCGTAATAATCTACAGGACTGTAAGTAGCATGACGATACTGTTCCAAGTGAAGACCGGTGAGGAAGAGCTGGTCGTTTGTCTTGATCTGCTCAGGCAAGAGCGCAGCCTCTGCTGGATCAGGAATAGGACGGATTTCGTCTGGATCTGCATGCCAGGTCATCAGATGGTTGCCATCCTGTGACTCGATTTCAAAAGTCAAATCCTCGATACGGCAATCACCCACAGCAACGGTTTCATCCAACACGTTCGTTGGGTCAATGCTAACCGTCTTTTCGTAATATACCTCACCCTTGTCGCTCTTCAAGACAACCTTAACATCCTGCTGAGAAGTAGCAAATACCTTGAAGTTTGCCTTGCCCGTAGCTTCACTGACTGCACTTGGAGAAACCAGCTTTCCGTCAGCATCTACCATGTTGATGTTCATAATCAGGTCCTTGGTGGCATTCTTCACCACGCCCAACTCTCTGTAAGGCATGAAATACTGGGTGAATCGCTTCTCCTCGTATGGCATCAACCAGGTGAAATCTGGCTGGTTCTCGGTGAATACGCCTGCCATCAGCTCGATGTATGGACCATCGGCATCAGTAAGATTGCGGTCCCATGCCTGTCCGAAATCACCATTACCCCAAGTCCACTGCTTCTTACCTGGTGATACATGGTGGTTGGCAACATGAAGCATACCTGCCTCTGTATCATTCTCATAACCACCCTCAAAGTTGAACTTAGAGTTCACACCCATATAAGATGTAGGCACCTTGATGTTCTTATAGTTGGAAATATCTACACCAGCAGAGTAGTCCATCTTATAATAAGTGCCCGTAGCGATAGGGAAACTGCTTACAGCACGCTTGCCATGATCGAACACGGCATTGATGTCCTGTGGGAATACACTCTGGTAATAATCATTCACAGCCACGGCTGGGTTCGCCCACCAGAGGAAAGTCTGAGGCACGTTGGTGCGGTTGTAGAGCTGACCCTTGATTTCGAGATAAGCCTTGCCTGGACGCAGGGTAAAGCCAGCCATACCCTTCTGATGGAACATTTTTTCTGTTTCGCTCACCCATACAGTAACAGAACCATCCTCATTCTCCTCGATGGTGCTATCCACTGGGAGATAGGTACTTGGACGATGGTGCTGAGGCCAGTTGAACTCGATACCACCACTGATCCAAGGTCCGGTCAAACCCACCAATGCAGGCTTGATGACATGATTGTAATAAACGAAGTGGCGCTGCTTGATCTTATCGTAAGCCATCTGCACGCGACCGCCCAACTCTGGCAGAATCATCACCTTGATGTATTCATTCTCAATCCACACGGCATGCCACTCCTTGTCCTGAGGCTCATCGCTGATACTCTCAATGACAGGATAAGGATATACCACTCCACTTGAACCCTGATAAACTCGTTTCTCCAAGAAAATAGGATTCTTCTCTGGTGCTCCAATCTCATAGGTTGGAATCACCACTGTTTCTCTCCAAGCTTTTACCATAATATCTTATTGTTTTTGTATTAATTCTTTTTCCAATTCTTCGAGTGATTTGCCTTTGGTCTCAGGTAACAGTAAAGAGACGAAGAGGAAACCACCCAGACATACTGCACTATAAATCCAGAAGGTACCATAACTGCCCAATGCCACATTGAGCAAAGGGAATGTATAGGTAAGCGTAGAACTTCCCACCCAGAGGGCAAAGGTACTGGTAGCTACCGCCACGGCACGCACCCTGTTAGGGAAGATTTCTGCCAGAAGAACCCAGGTTACAGGTCCCAAAGTCATGGCATAGCAGGCGATTGCTGCCACCACCAGCACAATCATAAACCATCCCGTAATCTGGAAGAAATAACAGATACCCAGGATGAGATAGATGCCGCAAAGTCCGCCGGCACCCAGTTTCATCAAGGCCTTTCTTCCCCATTTATCTACCGTGAAGATGGCAACAAATGTAAAGATGACATTGGCTATTCCCGTTACCACGATATTGAAAAGCACATCACCAATGGCATAACCTGCCGACTGGAATATCTCCTGTGCATAATTGAAAATGACATTTGTGCCACACCATTGCTGGAAGAAGGCAACCACCACACCCAGCAGGAGCACCTTGCGATAAGGCTTACTGAACAAAGTCTTCAATCCAGCCTGCGAGGAGTCCTTTTCGTTAGCCTCTCTCACGGCCTGCAACTCTGCCTGCGCATAGCTGTTTCCACCTATCTTATTCAATGTAACAAAAGCTTTCTTGTCTCTATTCTTCATAGCAAGCCAACGGGGACTTTCGGGAATGAAGCAAGCCATCACACAGAACACTGCAGCCGGAAAAGCTGCCGCCCAGAACATCCATCGCCAAGCCATCTGCCCATTCCAGGATGCAGCCATATCAGCTGAGGAGAAAGAAGCCGGGATAGGTTCTGCTATCAGCCAGTTGGTTATCTGGGCCGCCAGAATACCAAGCACGATGGTCAATTGGTTCAAAGAAACCAGTTTTCCTCTGATGGAGGTAGGTGCCACCTCTGCAATATACATAGGTGAAAGTCCAGAAGCCACTCCGATACCGATGCCTCCGAAGAAACGGGCCACCAGAAAGTAGCTGAAGGTATCAGCCATTCCCGTTGCTATCGCCGAGAAGAAAAAGATCAGGGCGGCAACAATCAGAAGCTTCTTTCTTCCGATGCGGTCGGCAAGCGAACCGCAGAGCATCGCTCCTATCAGGCATCCTATCAAGGCGATAGTCATCGCCAAGCCCTGGTTAGAAGGACTGTCGGCTATCTGATAATACAGTTCGTAGAAGGGTTTGGCACCGCCAATCACTACCCAATCGTAACCGAACAGCAAGCCACCCATCGCAGATACCAGACAGATGAAATACACAAATTTTTTGTTTATTGTTTCCATGTCAGTTGTTATTTGTTATTTGATTTTTCTGGGTGCAAAGGTACAGCTTTTATCGGAAAGATGAAATAGAATAAAAGCGGGAAATAATGGAGAATCTTACGATTGCTATTCTGATATTCATAAAAATCAGCGATATTCCTTGCTTATTCCAAATATTTATGCTAACTTTGCCACAAAATATAAATCATAAGGAGTATCGCTCATGGATAGTATTATCACAAAGAAGAAATTTGCCAAGCGCGAATACATTTATCGCAAGCGCATCCCTTACGGAATGATGAACTTCGTTACCGTGAGAGAGAGGAATTGTTATTACGTTGACAAGACCCCATTTATTGAAGAAATTGAAAATTCAAACATGTATTTCTTCTATATCCGCCCTCGCCGTTTCGGCAAGAGCCTTACCCTCTCCATGCTCAAACAGTATTACGACATCAACATGGCTGATAGGTTTGAGGAACTGTTTGGGGGATTGTATATCGGCGAGAATCCAACACCTGAGCACAATACCTATCTGATTATCTCGCTCAACTTTGCCGTGGTAGATGCCAATCTTGAGAATTACAAGAAGGGACTTGATGCACATTGCAACACAGAGTTTAACTACTTCTGCGATGTGTATGCACGTTATCTGCCTGCCAATTTGAAGGAGGAAATGAACAAGAAGGATGGTGCAGCTGAGCAGCTGGACTATCTCTGCAAGGAATGCAAGAAGACTGGACAGAAGGTGTATCTCTTCATCGATGAGTATGATCATTTCACGAATACCATCCTGGCAGAACCGGATTGCCTCAACAGCTATCAGGCTGAAACTCATGGAACGGGTTATCTCCGTAAGTTCTTCGATACCATCAAGTCGGCTACTGATTCTACTCTGGAGCGAGTCTTCGTAACGGGCGTTAGTCCTGTTACCATGGATGACTTGACCAGCGGTTTCAACATCGGTACCAACTACTCCTTGGCATACGAGTTTAACGAGATGACGGGGTTCACGGAAGAAGAGGTACGCGAAATGCTCACTTACTATACCGACACGCTCAATCTCCACAACTACACCGTGGATGAATTGATAGAACTGATGAAGCCATGGTACGATAACTATTGCTTTACTGCGGATTCTTATGGCGAAACCACCATGTACAACTCCAACATGGTGCTCTATTTCATAGATAATTATATCAGAAATAGAGGAAGACTGCCGGAAAATATGATAGAGGAAAATATCCGACTGGATTACAATAAACTCCGCATGCTTATCCGCAAGGACAAGGAGTTTGCCCACGATGCCTCTATCATCCAACAATTGGTAGAAAACGGCTTTGTGGCTGGTGAACTCAAGACAGGCTTCCCTGCCGAGCAGATAGGCGACCCGGATAATTTCGTGAGTCTGCTCTACTATTTCGGCATGGTTACCATCGCCGGAACTCATCAGGGAAAGACCAAGTTCGTAATACCAAATGAAGTAGTGCGGGAGCAGTTGTTCAGATATCTCCTTGACACATACAAGGAGAACGATCTGAAATATGATTCATACGAAAAGGGAAACCTGGAAAGTGCCTTGGCATATCGTGGAGAATGGAAGCCGTATTTTGAATACATCGCAGACAGTCTGCATAAATATTCATCCCAAAGAGACCATCAGAAGGGTGAATATTTCGTACATGGATTCACGCTTGCCATGACCTGCGACAACAAGTTCTATCGCCCGATATCCGAAAAGGATACACAGGAAGGATATGCCGATATCTTCCTCTGTCCATTGGTTGATAATTTCAGCGATATGCTGCATTCCTACATCGTAGAGCTCAAGTATGCCAAGTCGAAAGATACCGATGCGCATGTGGAACAACTCAGACAGGAAGCCATCAGCCAGGTGAATAGATATGCAGAAAGTGAAGTAGTAACGTCTTCCATCAAGACTACGCAGCTGCATAAGATCATCGTGGTGTATAAAGGCACAGAAATGGTGGTTTGCGAAGAAGTATAAATTCCACAAGCGAGGAATAGGATGTAAAAAAGGCGCACAACACCTGAACGACAGCCGCACAACAGCTGAGCGACGTTTGCACAACACCTGTTGTGCAAGCGCACATCAGCTGTTGTGCGGTTTACTATATAATATGTCCAGAAGACTTATTCTATATAACTGAAAGACTTCAAGTAACTGTTCGGAAAACTTATGTCATATCCTTAAACGTCATCAACCATATCATTAAACGTCATCAATCATATCATTAGAAGACATCAACCGATTCCTTATTCAGGATAATCTCTTTCCTACCTTAGCGGCAACAAACGCTATCATCAGACCCAGGCAGGCGGCAATGCTGATGGCAATGCGGAGACCGGTAGCCTCAGCAAGCCATCCGATAACCGGAGGTCCTACCAGGAAACCGAAGAAACTGATGCTCGAAACGATGGTAATGGCGATGCTCGCCTTGATGGTTCCCAATTTTCCGGCGATACTGTAACAGATAGGAACCGACGAAGAGATGCCGAAACCTACCAGCAGGAAACCCAAGGTGGCAGGAATGAGATAAGGCAAGGCAGCAGCCAGCCACAAACCGCCCAATATCAAACCACCACAAACCTTCAATACTCTGGCTGGGCCGTATTTCGTAACAAACCCATCAGCCATGAATCTACCCAACGTCATCGCACCCATACCAGCCACATAGCCCGCACGGATAAAAGCCTCATCGGGTTTTACTACTGATGAAAAATATACGCTACTCCAATCGTAAACGGTACCTTCACAGAACATGCCGGCAAATCCCATCAGTCCCAAAAGGAACAGAATCGGGTCGATGGTCTTGAAAGAAAACTTCGGAACATTCTCCTCTTCTGCTTTCGCCATGGCATCATTAATCAGAAAACGGAAACCGACAGCAACGATGAGAATACTCAGAGCCAGAATAGTTCCAAAGTGGACATCTATCGGGAGCAAAGTATTGGCAAAGATAGCACCGATGATACCACCCGAAAAACCGCCCAGACTCCACAGACCATGAAACGACGACATGATGTTGCGCCCATACATCTTCTCTATCAGACATGCCTGAGTATTGGTGGCAATATTCATCAGATTCGCCATCATTCCGAAAGCAATAAGACTCAAAATCAGATGAAAAACCGTAGTACTGCTACCTATGCAGAAAAGAACCAGAGCATAGAGCAGTTCAGACAGAACTAGCATCTTCTTGCTGCCAAATCTACTCACCAGGATACCCGAGAAAGCCATCATCAGAAGCTGGCCGATAGGAATGGCAAAGAGCACAGTTCCCAACTGTCCGTTGCTCAGATGCAACATCTGTTTTACATCCGGAATACGGCTTGCCCAACTGGCAAACACTACTCCCGGAACAAAATAATAAGCCGCAACCGCCACTCGCTTGCGCGCCAAATCACTTAAATTACTCAAATTACTCAAACTGACTGTCATCCTTAATAATATACCTATTATAAATACTCATTTCTATTAGCGGCTGCAAAATTACAAAAAAAAACAGAAAAAGACTGATATTTGAACAATAAATGTTGCGCCGTTTGAGATTTTTGCCGTACCTTTGCACTCAGAAAAAAAATAAAAACAAACTAGCAATGAAGAAACAAACAATGATTACCCTGGCACTCGCCTTGACTTTGGCGATGCCAACCCTACCCGCCTTCGCCCAGAAGGCGATGAGCAAGAAAGAAATTGCCGAAAAAGAAAAGGCATTCAAGAACCTTCAGCATCCCTGGAAGGGAAAGAAAGTAGCTTACTTCGGCGACTCCATCACAGACCCTAACATCAAGGCATCAAAAGTAAAATACTGGGGATTCCTGCAGGATTGGCTCGGCATCACCCCTTACGTTTATGGTGTGAGCGGCAGACAGTGGAACGATATTCCCCGTCAGGCAGACCAACTGCAGAAGGAACATGGTGATGATTTCGATGCCATCCTCATCTTTATGGGTACCAACGATTACAACAATGGTGTGCCTGTAGGCGAATGGTACACGGAGACTTTCGACAGCGTGAGAGTAGCCCGCCACAAGCCAAGCGAAATGGTACAGCGCCGCCACCGCCACTTCTGTATGGACAAGAATACATTAAAAGGCCGCATCAACATCGCCATGTCGAAGCTGAAGCAGATGTATCCTACCAAGCAAATCGTGGTGATGACTCCTGTGCATCGTGCTCTCTTTGCCAGTGGTGACAAGAACATCCAGCCAGATGAGATGTACGAGAATGCCCGCGGCATCTTCTTCGATGAATACGTAAAAGCTATCAAGGAAACAGGCAATGTCTGGGCAGTTCCGGTCATCGACCTCAACTCCCTTTCCGGTCTCTTCCCTCTTTACGATGCTGGTGCGCAGATGTTTAACAAACCGGATACCGACCGTCTTCATCCAAACGATGCCGGCCATTCCCGTATGGCAAAGACCATCATGCAGCAGCTCTCCTCCCTGCCTTGCGACTTCTAGAGAAGGGGCAGCGGATATAGAAAAGTGTATTATTTCACCCCTATTTTATATTAAAAAGTGTAATTTTTCGCAGGAGTTTGCCTATGTTTTAGGTAAGCTCCTGCGTTTTTTGCCTATGTTTTAGGAAGATTTTTATATAAGTTGCCTATGTTTTAGGAAAGTTTCACTATATTTTTGCCTATGTTTTAGGAAAAAAGAGTAACTTTGCAGCATAACTTAAAGAGAAGGAAAAGTTATGATATATAGACAATTAACAGAAGAACTCCAGAAATGGAGTGAAAGAGACAACAGGAAGCCATTGGTTTTACGAGGCGCAAGACAAGTTGGAAAGACAACATTGGTCAATGAATTGGGTAAGAAATACGATGTATATATCAAACTGAATCTAGAACAAAGCTCCGATGCAGAAATCTTTGCCAAATCAGACAATGTAAAAGAGATATATCAATACATCTGCCTCAAGAAGAAAATCAAGGTAGATGAAGGTAAGCGTACTCTACTTTTTATTGATGAGATACAAAACGAGCCAAAAGCAGTTGGTCTGCTGAGATACTTCTATGAAGAGATGCCATGGTTGCACATCATAGCAGCAGGTTCCAGACTTCAAACCCTCATCAAGCAGCGCATTTCTTTCCCTGTGGGAAGAGTGGATTATCTATCCCTCCGTCCGTGCTCCTTCTTGGAATATCTCGATGCTATAGGTGAAGACCAATTGGTACAAATGGTGAAAGAAGTCAGTGTATCACCTCTATATCACGAGATGTTACTGAACCATTTCAATCATTACACTTTGATAGGTGGTATGCCTGAAGCCTTAGTGGAATATGCCAAGACTCATAACCTAACCAAGTTAGCCCCTATCTATCGTTCACTGCTTGATGGCTACAATGAAGATGTAGAAAAATATGCTCGTAATGAAAACCAAGTAAAGGTTATCCGCCATCTGCTTACACATGGCTGGGCAGAGGCAGGACAATCCATTACTTTCGCCCGATTTGGAGGTAGCAACTACACAAGCAAGGAGGTACATGAGGCATTGGAAGTGATGCAGAAAGCATTCTTGCTCAATTTGGACTATCCCGTCACATCAGTGAAAGCCCCAGCTGTACCAGCCATAGCAAGACAACCCAAGCTAGTTTGGGTAGATACGGGCATCATGAATTTCTCCGTTGACATTCAGGCAGAATATCTGCAAGGCAATTCTCTCTTGGATGTATGGAAGGGACATGCTGCGGAACAAATCATAGCCCAAGAGCTGCGCATTGTTTTGGATCGCAACTTCCGCAACGAGCAATATTACTGGGTAAGAGACAAAAAGGGTTCTTCAGCAGAGGTAGATTTCGTTTGGCAACATCACTCACAGATTCTCCCGATAGAAGTGAAGTCTGGCACAAATGCCCATCTTCGATCCCTCCACTCCTTCATGTCTCAGCCTGATGCCCCAAGCATTGCCATCCGCATTTGGCCAGGAGAATATAGCATAGACGAAGTGGTATCCCCTACAGGTCATCCCTTCCGCCTTATCAATCTTCCCTTCTATTATGTGGGGATACTGGATAAAATATTGGAAATAGTATAATCCAAGGCTATAAAACCAGAAGAAGCCACATGATTAGCCATAAGATAGCCGTCCATCAGCTGATTGACGTGTGCACAACACGTGTTGTGCATGTGCACATCAGCTGTTGAACGAGCGCACAACAGCTGTTGTGCGACCGACGAACCTATATCTTCTGAAGACATCTCCTAAATATTCCAACGACTTCTATTATATCTTTCGAGGACTTCTATTGGTTACCAGAGGTTCCGTTCCTATATGCATCAACATCGTAAGTACTTAAGAGAAGCATCACAAATATTTGCCCGTCGCTACGGGGAAACATGCCCATAAGTACGAGGAAACATGCCCGTAACTACGAGGAAACACAATGTTTCGGGGCACATTCCTCTAGCTTTGGGGACAGGATCAAAATAGAAGAGGATTGTGCTTCTTCCTTTTGCATCAAAATCAGCAAACCGAGATAAAATATTGATTTATGAGAGAAAAAGTTAAAGACAAAGGAAGGCTTGAACATATTCTCCAAACTTGCAATGATTTACTTGCCTCAAAAGACAAGTACACATTTGATGCAGTTAAGGACAATCCAATTATCTTTTATGGTTTCGTCAAGTTATCAGAAATCATAGGTAAAGCCTCTTATATGCTTACCAAGGAATTTCGAGCAGAACATACAGAGATTCCATGGGAGCAAATGATAGGTTTAAGGCATGTTTTGGTGCATGGATACTATACAATAAAGCCAAAACAGCTTTGGAACATCATAGAGAAGGATATACCTATTTTACTACCACAAATTGTAAGCGTCTCCGCGTTTATACCTTGCATAATTCAAAAAAAGCAGTAACAGCTGATTAAACTAATGCTGTTACTGCTTTTTCCATCGGTCAGGAAGTAAGTCTCTATATTTT
>ERZ869983.53-NODE-53-length-36643-cov-10.219029_pt1 | contig 36643 bp, 35 predicted proteins | sample MGYA00521106_ERZ869983 | MGnify/ENA primary metagenome ERZ869983 (study PRJEB32232, sample SAMN07284972) | human gut metagenome | biome: human-associated habitat; material: feces | host: Homo sapiens | place: Tanzania | collected 2014-04-05 ...
AGGTGTTAAATGAGCTTTCAAAATATTGTGATGAATTCCTGATCCATGGTGTAGATGTGGAGGGGAAAGGTGCCGGAATGGAGACAGAATTAGTAAGGATGCTTGGAAGCTGGAATGGAATCCCGATCACTTATGCAGGTGGAATCGGATCAATGGAAGATCTGGAGAGATTTCGAAAAGAGAGTGGCGGAAAAGTAGACTTTACGATCGGAAGCGCTCTTGATCTGTTTGGAGGGAAAATTCCATATGCAGAAATTTGCAAGGATGTTATCTGAACTTCCACAAGATGATAATATGTGTTATTGTTTCGAGAATGTTAACACTCTATGAAGTTGTTGAATTCGCAGGCAGATAGTGATAAAATGTAGAACAGAGTGGATTTTCAGACGAAAATTCAAATTCAGAGAAGGAGTAATTGCGGAAATATGAATATTATAGAAAAGATTTTCGGAACCCACAGTGAGAACGAGCTGAAACGAATTTATCCAATCGTAGACCGCATCGAGGCACTGGGGCCGGAGATGGAGGCGCTGTCAGATGAAGAACTTCGTGGAAAGACGAAAGAATTCAAAGAGCGCCTGAAAGAAGGAGAGACTCTGGATGATATTCTTCCGGAAGCATATGCTGTAGTAAGAGAAGGTGCATACAGAAGCCTTGGAATGCGCCACTACAGAGTACAGCTGATCGGTGGTATCATCTTGCATCAGGGACGTATCGCAGAGATGAGAACAGGTGAAGGAAAGACACTTGTGTCCACACTTCCTGCTTATCTGAATGCCCTGGATGGAAAAGGTGTTCACATTGTCACAGTCAATGACTATCTGGCAAAGCGTGATGCTGAGTGGATGGGAAAAGTACATGAGTTTTTAGGACTCAAAGTCGGTGTTGTTCTCAATGAGATGAACAATGACGAGAGACGAGAGGCTTATAATTGCGATATTACTTATGTAACGAATAATGAACTTGGATTTGACTATCTGAGAGATAACATGGTTATCTATAAAGAACAGCTGGTTCAGAGAGGATTGCATTATGCAGTTATCGATGAGGTCGATTCCGTTTTGATCGATGAGGCCAGAACACCTCTGATCATTTCAGGTCAGAGTGGAAAGTCTACAGCTCTGTATGAAGCCTGTGATGTTCTTGCAAAACAGCTGGAACGTGGTGAGGCAAGCGGTGAGTTTTCCAAGATGAATGCAATCATGGGAGAAGAGATCGAAGAGACAGGTGATTTCATCGTTGATGAGAAAGAGAAGACAGTCAACCTGACAGAAGACGGTGTGAAGAAAGTAGAAAAATTCTTCCATATCGAAAACCTTGCTGATCCGGAGAACCTGGAGATTCAGCATAATATCATCCTTGCACTCAGAGCGCACAATCTGATGTTCCGTGATCAGGATTATGTTGTAACTCCGGATGGTGAAGTTATGATCGTCGATGAGTTTACAGGACGTATCATGCCGGGACGTCGTTACTCTGATGGTCTGCATCAGGCAATCGAGGCGAAGGAACATGTGAAGGTAAGAAGAGAGAGTAAGACTCTGGCAACGATCACATTCCAGAACCTGTTCAATAAGTATGACAAGAAGAGTGGTATGACAGGTACTGCTATCACAGAGGAGAAAGAGTTCCGTGATATTTACGGAATGGATGTTGTTGAAATTCCGACAAACAAGCCGGTACAGCGAGTGGATCTTGAGGATGCGGTATATAAGACAAAGAAAGAGAAATACGAAGCAGTTGTAGAAGCTGTCAAAGAAGCACATGCAACAGGACAGCCGGTACTGGTAGGTACAATTACGATTGAAGTATCCGAACTTCTCAGCAAGATGCTGAAGAAAGAGGGAATCAAGCATAATGTACTGAATGCAAAGTATCATGAGCAGGAGGCTGCAATCGTAGCCGATGCCGGACTTCATGGAGCGGTAACGATCGCAACAAATATGGCTGGTCGTGGTACCGATATCAAACTGGATGATGATGCGCGTGCGGCAGGTGGTCTGAAGATCATCGGTACAGAAAGACATGAATCCCGTCGTATTGACAATCAGCTGCGTGGACGTTCCGGACGACAGGGAGATCCGGGAGAATCCAGATTCTACATTTCTCTGGAAGATGATCTGATGCGACTGTTCGGTTCCGAAAGACTGATGGGAATCTTCAATACACTTGGTGTAGAAGACGGTGAGCAGATTGAACATAAGATGCTTTCAAGCGCGATTGAAAAAGCACAGAAGAAGATAGAGAGTAACAACTTTGGTATTCGTAAGAATCTGTTAGAGTACGATCAGGTAATGAACGAGCAGAGAGAGATCATTTACGAAGAGAGACGCCGTGTTCTTGACGGAGAAAGCATGCGTGATACGATCTACAGCATGATTACAGAATATGTAGAAAATATGACAGATCGTTTCGCTTCTACAGAGGCAGATCCGGAAGAGTGGGATATCAAGGGATTGGACGTGAATCTTCACAATGTGATTCCGCAGCTCCAGCTCCCATCTGAGAAGGAATGCCAGAGTATGAGCCAGAAGGAGTTAAAGCATCTTCTGAAAGAACGTGGAGTGAAGGCTTATGAGAACAAAGAAGCAGAGTTCCCGGAGGCAGAGCAGCTCCGTGAAGTTGAGCGTGTTGTACTTCTGAAAGTGATTGATGCAAGATGGATGGATCATATCGATGATATGGATCAGCTGCGTCAGGGAATCGGTCTTCAGGCTTATGGACAGAGAGATCCACTGGTAGAGTACAAGATGACAGGATATGAGATGTTCGGTGAAATGACGAATGCAATCGCTGAGAACACGATCCGTACACTGTTCCACATTAAAGTTGAGCAGAAAGTGGAGAGAGAAGAGGTTGCGAAAGTAACCGGAACAAATAAAGATGACAGCGCAGTCCGTGCACCGAAGAAGCGCGAGGAGAAGAAAATTTATCCAAACGATCCATGCCCGTGTGGAAGTGGAAAGAAGTACAAACAGTGCTGTGGAAGAAAGATTAAATAATTGGAGGATTATTTAAATTACAAACCCGTCCTGCAGGCGGTTGGTTAAGCAGACAGCCTGCAGGAAAAGTATTTATATGAAAGAGGTGATTAAGGTGGTTTTACTGGATGAATTGAAGTCAAGACTGACTGCATATGAAGAACCGCTGAAAGATTTGAGGGATTCACTTTGACCTCGCTTCAAAGAAGCTTAGGATCGAAGAATTAGAAAAGAGACTGGAGGAGCCTGGATTCTGGGATGATCCGGAGACTTCCCAGCATGTAATGAAAGAATTGAAAGGTCTTCAGGACTCTGTAAAAGAGATTGAACAATTATTTACAGATTATGAAGATATGCTTCTCCTGATCGAAATGAGTGCAGGAGAAGAAGAGGAGCAGGAAGCCGCTGAAGAGATTGAAGAGGAACTTGGAACATTTGAGGAAGTCTTCGAGAAACTGCGGATCAGTACACTTCTGATCGGACCATATGATGCAGACAATGCAATCGTGACACTTCACGCAGGTGCGGGCGGTACAGAAGCAATGGACTGGACAGGAATGCTCTATCGTATGTACAGCCGCTGGGCTGAAAAGAAAGGCTATGAAGTCGAGATGCTGGATTATCTGGAAGGTGATGTGGCAGGGATCAAGGGAGTGACCTTTGAGGTTAAGGGAGAGAACGCTTATGGTTATCTCCGTTCCGAGAAAGGTGTACATCGTCTGGTTCGTATTTCTCCATTTAATGCAAATGGAAAGCGACAGACATCATTTGCATCCTGTGATGTGATTCCGGATATTGAAGAAGATATCGATATCGAGATTAACGACGATGATATCCGTGTCGATACTTATCGTTCCAGTGGTGCCGGCGGACAGCATATCAACAAGACGTCATCAGCAATCCGAATTACACATCTTCCGACAGGAATTGTGGTTCAGTGCCAGAATGAACGTTCCCAGCACATGAATAAAGATAAGGCAATGCAGATGTTGAAATCCAAACTGTATGTACTCAAACAGCAGGAACAGGCAGAGAAGATGTCAGACATCCGTGGAGAGGTTAGAGATATTAATTTCGGAAATCAGATCCGTTCTTATGTCATGCAGCCATATACACTTGTCAAGGATCACAGAACAAACGCAGAAATCAGCAATGTAGGTGCAGTAATGGATGGAAATATTGATCCTTTTATTAACGCATATTTGAGCATGGATGCAGAAGCACAGAAAGGAAAGAAAGCAGAATGATAAATGTAGCAGTAATGGGGTACGGTACAGTAGGATCAGGAGTTGTAGAGGTCCTCAGAACCAATGGTGAACTCATCAATGAAAGAGCTCAGGATGTAATCAATGTAAAATACGTTCTGGATCTCAGAGATTTCCCGGGCGATCCGGTAGAAGAGATTCTGACGCATGATTTCGAGACAATTGTAAATGATGCAGAAGTAGACATTGTTGTTGAGACAATGGGAGGCGTAGAGCCTGCTTATACATTTGTAAAACGTTGTCTGGAAGCAGGAAAGAACGTTGCAACATCCAATAAAGCTCTGGTTGCAAAACATGGCGCAGAACTTCTTGCGATTGCTCGTGACAGAAGTATTAATTTTATGTTTGAAGCCAGTGTTGGTGGGGGTATCCCGATCATTCGTGCACTGAATTCCTCTCTGACAGCAGACAGAATTGATGAAGTGACAGGAATCCTGAATGGAACAACAAACTATATGCTGACAAAGATGTTCTTTGAGGGCGCTGATTATGATGAAGTACTCAAAGAAGCACAGGAGAAAGGATACGCAGAACGCAATCCGGAGGCAGACGTTGAAGGACATGATGCATGTAGAAAGATTGCAATCCTGACATCCCTGATCGCAGGACAGCATGTGGATTTTGAGACAATCCATACAGAAGGAATCACAAAGATCACAACAGAAGATATGAAATATGCCAAGAAGATGAATATGGCGATCAAGCTGCTTGCATCCAGCAAAAGAGAAGGAGAATCTTTCTCTGCAATCGTTGCACCGATGCTTCTTTCAGAGAATCATCCTTTGTGTAATGTGAATGATGTATTTAATGCAGTTTTTGTCCGCGGAAATATGCTTGGTGATGCAATGTTCTACGGAAGTGGAGCCGGTAAGCTCCCGACAGCAAGCGCTGTAGTTGCAGACGTTGTAGATGCTGCAAAGCACCTTCACAGAACTGTTGTAACAAGATGGGAGAGTAAGACACTCGAACTTGTACCGAATGCGGATGCGAAGAGAAGATTCTTTGTCAGAATCAATGGTGAAGAAACAACACTCAAAGCTCGTATAGAAGAATTGTTTGGACAGGTTGAAGTTGTTAAAGCAGATGATGTCAAGGGAGAATTCGCTGTTATCACAGGTGAGATGACAGAAGCAGAGTATGCAAAGAAGGCAGAAGAAATGCCGGAAATCGTGAAGATGATCCGTATGGCAGATTGAGACTTAGTTACTTGCGATTGTAAAAAATTAGTAATTTAATAAGAGCCGGAACAGACACCATACACGGTATCTGTTCTGGCTCTTGTTTTACATACGGCTCAGTGTACTGTTATGGTACGCAGAACTGAAGGTAACGTCCTCTCCCAGCCATTCTGGTGCAGGATAGGTATTGGCTGTTTCTTCGTTAGGGAACTCGATTTCGGCAAGAATCAGCGGGGCAAGGTCATCATGGAAGATGTCTAACTCAAGAAAAAGCGGAGTGGAACAGAAGTCTGCATTTTCAGGGCAGACACAATCCATAGGGATGACGTAGCGTGTTTTGTGAATGATGCGCCCATCTACTTTTTCTTTTAGATGCTCATAACTATCTCTGGTAAGAGGAAGGTTATATTCTTCACGGGCCATAAGTCCTTTGGATTTGTAGGTGAGAACATAATCGTCATCCTTTCTGCGTATCCTTACGACAGGAGCAGTGCATAAGTAGCCTTGTTCCAGTTCTTTGTGTGGATATTCGAAAGGAGAAAATGGCAACTCCTCAAGTTTTTGTATTAAAAATTTGCGTTCTATTTCCATAGTTGAATATTCCTCCTGGATGTTGATTGTTTATACTATAATAATATGTGAAATACAAAAAGGCAATGGTGAGATGAGTACTATCTTGACTTGACGAACGACTTATCCACGCAGTAAAATGAAATCATTGTTGAGATATCATCGGAAAGCGAGGAAGTATTAGATGAAGAAAGTAGTTGTATTTTTAGCAGACGGTTTTGAAGAAGTAGAAGGCCTGACAGTTGTAGACCTGTTAAGAAGAGCCGGGGCAGTTGTAGAGACAGTTTCTATCATGGGAAGAATGCAGATCAATGGAGCACATGGAATTCAAGTAGAAGCAGATGAATTGTTTGAAAAGGCATTCTATAATGACGCAGAACTTCTTGTACTTCCGGGAGGTATGCCGGGAACACTGCATCTGAAAGAACATAAAGGACTGGCAGATCTGCTTTGTGAATTTAATGAAAAGGGAAAGAGAATCGCAGCAATCTGTGCTGCTCCGACAGTATTTGGAGCAATGGGATTGTTGAAGGAGAAAGCAGCATGCTGTTATCCGGGGATGGAAGAACAGCTGAATTGTAAAGAAGCAAAGTTCTGTTCCTTTGTTACAGATGGAAATATCACAACAAGCCGTGGTGTGGGAACAGCGATACCATTCGCACTGGAACTGATCCGTCAGCTTTTTGGCAATGAGAAAGCTTCTGAAATAGCAGAATCTATTGTATATAAGGAATAAAATCAGAAAAAGTAGTCAGAAAAATGCAAAAAAAAATGTAAAAGATATAGGAAAGTGGAAAAAACACTGGAAATATGAGACTTTATATGCTATACTGTTTCAATGACTGCGAATGTATACTTTTAAGAAATTAATTCGTTCGATAAGTAAAGAATTTGCTTATAATCAAGGAGGAAGAAAATGAGTTTACAGGTAGAAAAATTAGAGCATAATATGGCAAAGCTGACAATTGAAGTTTCAGCTGAAGAAGTAGAGAAGGCACTGCAGGCAGCTTACTTAAAAGAGCGCAGCAAGATCAGTCTTCCAGGATTCCGTAAAGGAAAAGTTCCGCGTCAGATGATCGAGAAGATGTACGGACCGGAAGTATTCTATGATGAAGCAGCAAATCACATGATCTCTGAAGCATATGCTAAGGCATACGATGAGAGTGAGCTTGAGATTGCTTCCCAGCCGACAATTGATATTGTTCAGCTTGAGAAGGGAAAACCGTTCATCTTCACAGCAGAAGTTGCAGTTAAACCAGAAGTTAAACTTGGAGAGTACAAAGGACTTAAAGTTGATAAATATTCTACAAGAGTAACACAGAAGGAAGTTGATGAGGAGATCGAGAAAGTTCGTGAGCAGCATGCAAGAATCGTTGAGGTTACTGACAGAGCTGTAGCAGATAAAGATGATGTTACACTTGATTTCGAAGGATTCGTTGACGGTGTTGCATTCGAAGGTGGAAAAGGTGAGAACTATCCACTGACAATCGGATCAGGTTCTTTCATTCCAGGATTCGAGGAGCAGCTGATCGGAGCTGAGATCGACAAAGAAGTAGAAGTTAAGGTTACATTCCCGGAAGATTATCATTCAGAAGATCTGAAAGGAAAAGAAGCTGTATTCAAATGCACAGTACACGCAATCAAAGCAAAAGAGCTTCCAGAAGTAGATGATGAGTTCGCATCTGACGTTTCTGAGAAGGCTGAGACACTTGATGCTTACAGAGCAGAAGTAAAGGCTCAGATTAAAGAGCGTAAAGAGAACGAAGGAAAGGCTAAGAAAGAAGATCAGGCTGTAGAGCAGGCAGTTGCTAATGCAGAGATCGATCTTCCGGAACCAATGGTTGACCTTCAGGCTAAGCAGATGGCTGATGACTTTGCACGTCGCATTATGCAGCAGGGACTCAGCGTAGAGCAGTACTTCCAGTTCACAGGTCTCTCAGAAGAGAAGATGATGGAAGAGCTTAAGCCACAGGCTGAGAAGAGAATCAGAACAAGACTTGTTCTTGAAGCAATCGTAGCAGCAGAGAATATTGAAGTATCTGATGAGCGTCTTGATGAAGAGTTAGCTAAGATGGCTGAGTCTTACAAGATGGAAGTTGAGAAGCTGAAAGAGTTCATGGGTGAGAACGAGAAGAAGCAGATGAAAGAGGATATTGCAGTACAGGATGCAGTTACTCTGATCGTTGATGCATCTGTAGAAGGCTAATCATTTATTAGATTTCTTGGGAGGGTGCGCCTGTATATCAGGTGCGCCTTTTCTTTTAGCGACAATCATATAGAAAAGGAAGGATAGCATATGAGTTTAGTACCTTATGTCATTGAGCAGACAAGCCGCGGAGAGCGTTCTTACGATATTTATTCAAGACTCTTGAAGGAGCGTATCATTTTCCTCGGAGAAGAAGTAAATGATGTGTCAGCCAGCGTGATCGTTGCACAGCTTCTGTTCTTAGAGGCAGATGATCCGGATAAGGATATCCAGCTGTATATCAACAGCCCGGGAGGATCTGTAACAGCGGGTCTGGCAATCTATGATACAATGCAGTACATCAAGTGTGATGTTTCAACAGTATGTATCGGTATGGCAGCCAGCATGGGCGCATTCCTGCTTTCCGGTGGAAAGAAAGGAAAGAGATTTGCCCTTCCGAACGCTGAGATCATGATTCATCAGCCATCCGGTGGTGCACAGGGACAGGCAACAGAGATTCAGATTGCAGCAGAACATATTCTTCGTACAAAGAAGAAATTAAATGAGATCCTGGCAGCAAATACAGGAAAGCCGCTGGAAGTGATCCAGCAGGATACAGAGCGTGACAATTTCATGTCTGCAGAAGAGGCGAAAGAGTACGGTCTGATCGACGAAGTAATAGTAAACCATTAATTGGTTATTGAGGTGACAGAATATGGCAGGAAAAAAGACTGAGGATATCGTAAGATGCTCGTTTTGTAATAAGACACAATCCCAGGTCCGTAAGATGATCGCAGGACCAAGCGGTACTTATATTTGTGATGATTGTGTTGCTATTTGTACTGAGATCATTGAGGAAGAATTAGATTTTAATGACAGAGCTGCACTTGACGATATTAATCTCCTGACACCGGAAGAGATGAAAGCTTTTCTGGACGAATATGTGATTGGACAGGATGAGGCGAAGAAAGTTCTTTCTGTTGCAGTTTACAATCATTATAAGAGAATTCTGGCAGAACAGGATCTTGGAGTAGAACTTCAGAAGAGTAATATCCTGATGCTTGGACCAACAGGATGTGGTAAGACACTTCTGGCACAGACACTTGCGAAAGTGCTGAATGTTCCATTTGCAATCGCAGATGCTACAGCACTGACTGAAGCCGGATATGTTGGAGAAGATGTTGAAAATATTCTTCTTAAGGTGATTCAGGCCGCAGATGGTGATATTGAGCGTGCAGAGCACGGAATTATTTATATTGATGAGATTGATAAAATCACAAGAAAATCAGAAAATCCATCGATCACACGAGATGTTTCCGGAGAAGGAGTTCAGCAGGCACTTCTGAAAATCATAGAGGGAACAGTTGCTTCTGTTCCACCGCAGGGCGGAAGAAAGCATCCACATCAGGAGCTGATCCAGATTGATACAACGAACATTCTGTTTATCTGTGGAGGCGCTTTTGAAGGAATTGATAAGATCATTGAGACGAGAATCGACAGAAAGTCGATCGGATTCAATGCGGAGATCGCATCAAAGCATGAGTACGACATGGATGTACTTCTTCAGGAAGCACTTCCACAGGATCTTGTAAAGTTTGGTCTGATCCCTGAGTTGGTCGGAAGACTTCCGGTGACAGTATCATTGGATCTTCTGGATAAGGATGCGTTGATCCGTATTCTTACAGAACCAAAGAGCGCAATTGTAAAGCAGTATCAGAAACTTTTGGAACTGGATGGTGTGAAACTTGAATTTGATAAAGATGCTCTGTTGGAGATCGCAGAGACAACACTGAAACGTAAGACAGGTGCAAGAGGTCTTCGTGCGATCATGGAGAATATCATGATGGATACAATGTTTACAGTACCGTCAGATAAGACAATCAAGGAATGCCGCATTACGAAGGAAGCGGTTCTTGGAATAGAAGAACCGAAGTATACTCGTGATGATGAGGAGAGAAAATCATTCCTGACAGCGGAGAGCAAATAGCAACTGGATACAGGAATCCTGCAAACAGTTGCGGAGTATAAAACGAGGCGGGAGTGATGGAACATCCATTCTACCCGCCTTTTCTAACGAGGAGGAATTGAATTGGACAACGAGACAAGAAGTCTCCCTATGGTTGCTTTAAGAGGATTAACAATCATGCCGGAGATGGTCGTTCATTTTGATGTGAGCAGAGAACGCTCCATCGCTGCAATTCAGCAGGCAATGGTTGAAGAGCAGGAGATATTTCTGGTTGCCCAGAAATCAATAGAGACAGAGAACCCAGGGCAGGAAGATGTCTACGAGATTGGAACAGTAGCCTCTGTAAAACAATTGATTAAATTGTCAAAGAAAGTTGTCAGGGTTCTTGTAGAGGGAAAGAACCGTGCGGTTCTGAAGAAGATCGAAGAGAAAGACCCATATCTTCGTGCGGAAGTAGAAGTGTTGGAGGAGCAGGAAATTACCATTCCGGATGATCTGAACGCGGAAGCAATGATGCGCGGACTGAAGGAAATCCTTGCAGAATACGCAGCAAAGAATGGAAAAATATCCAAAGAATCTGTCGCAGAACTATTAGATATTACAGATTTGAAACGTCTGGTAAATGAGGTGGCTGCAAATATTTCACTGAAATATAAGGATCAACAGGAACTTCTGGAAGAACTGGACTTCTGGAGCCGATATGAGAAGCTGTCATTGAAGCTTGTGAATGAAATGCAGATCATGGAGATCAAAGAAGAACTCCAGCGCAAAGTAAAAAGCCAGGTTGATAAACATCAGAAAGAATATTTGTTAAGAGAACAGTTAAAAGTGATCCGTGAGGAATTAGGCGAAGATTCTACATTTTCTGATGCAGATGAATTTGAAGAGGCATGCAGTAAGCTGGACGCACCGGAAGAGGTGAAAGAAAAGCTTAAAAAGGAGATCGGCCGATTTAAAAATACAATCGGTTCTCAGGCAGAAAATGGTGTGATTCGTACATATATTGAGACCATCCTGGAGATGCCGTGGAACAAACGCGCAGAAGACAATACTGACATTAACTATGCGAAAGAAGTTCTGGAAGCAGACCACTATGGTCTGGAACAGGTCAAAGAAAGAATTCTGGAATTTCTGGCAGTAAGGACGCTGACAAAGAAAGGAGAAAGCCCAATCCTTTGTCTGGTTGGACCGCCAGGTACGGGTAAAACTTCTATTGCAAAGTCCCTGGCACGTTCTCTTAAGAAACCGTTTGTGCGCATTTCTTTAGGAGGAGTACGTGACGAAGCTGAGATCCGCGGTCATCGTAAGACTTATGTAGGAGCAATGCCCGGAAGAATTGCAAATGGAATCCGCACGGCAGGCGTGAAGAATCCGGTCCTTCTTCTCGACGAAATCGATAAGGTAAGCACAGACTATAAAGGGGATACATTTTCTGCACTTCTTGAAGTTCTGGACAGTGAACAGAACAGTAAGTTCCGTGACCATTATCTGGAAGTTCCTCTGGATCTGTCAGAGGTTACGTTTATCACAACAGCGAACACCTTACAGACGATTCCGAGACCACTTCTGGACAGAATGGAGATCATAGAGATCACAAGTTATACAGAAAATGAGAAACTTCATATTGCAATGGAACATCTGATTCCAAAGCAGTTGGAGAAACATGGAATTACGAATGAACAGCTAAGCTTCAGCAAGAAAGCTATTTGGAAGATTGCGCATAACTATACGAAAGAAGCAGGTGTTCGTCAGTTAGAGCGTGAAATCGGAAACATTTGCCGTAAGGCAGCAAAAGAGCTTCTTACAACTGAGAAAGAGAAGATCACTGTGACAGACAGAAATCTTCATAAATTTCTCGGAAAAGAGAAATACTCTTATCAGATGGCAAATGCAGCACCGGAAGTTGGTATTGTGCGTGGACTTGCATGGACAAGTGTTGGAGGAGATACGCTTCAGATTGAGGTAAATGTGATGCCAGGTAAAGGGGAAATCATGTTGACCGGACAACTTGGAGATGTGATGAAAGAATCTGCCCGTGCCGGAATCAGCTATATCCGTTCTGTAAGCAAGAAGTATGCGATTGCAGATGATTTTTTTGAAAAACATGATATTCATGTGCATATACCGGAGGGAGCAGTGCCAAAAGACGGACCATCAGCCGGAATCACAATGGCAACAGCAATGCTTTCTGCTGTGACAGGCAAGAAAGTCCGGGCAGATCTTGCAATGACAGGTGAGATTACCTTGAGAGGCCGCGTGCTTCCAATCGGAGGATTGAAAGAAAAACTTTTGGCCGCTAAAAATGCCGGAATACAGACGGTGCTTGTTCCAAAAGAAAACACAGCAGATGTAGAAGAACTTTCATCTGAAATTACAAAAGGACTGGAAATTATTCCGGTTGAGACAATGGAAGAAGTCTTAAAGAAAGCACTGACAAGATAAAAGGTATTGTGAGGAGTAAGTGATAAAAAGATTGCTTCTGGCAACATATTGCAATAGAATAGAAAGAAAGGAGGAGTAAACGACATGGTCATTAAAAATATAAATCTGGAAACAGTTTGTGGAATCACAAGTGTTCTTCCGGAAAATGATAAGCCTGAGATTGCATTTGCAGGAAAATCAAATGTAGGAAAATCATCTCTGATCAATGCACTGATGAACCGCAAGTCTTATGCGAGAATCTCAGCAACACCGGGAAAGACACAGACAATCAATTTCTATACGATTAATGAGGAAATGTATCTGGTCGATCTTCCGGGATATGGATACGCAAAGGTTTCCGAGCAGGAAAAAATTCAGTGGGGAAAACTGATCGAGCGTTATCTGCATACATCCAAGCAGCTTAAGGCGGTATTTCTTTTGATCGATATCCGTCACGATCCGTCTGCAAATGATAAAATGATGTATCAGTGGATTCTGGATCAGGGATATCAGCCGATCATTATCGCAACAAAGCTCGATAAGATCAAACGCAGTCAGGTACAGAAGCACATTAAAATGCTGAAGACAGGTTTGCAGCTTGTGCCGGGAACAAAAGTAATTCCATTCTCATCCCAGACAAAACAGGGAAGAGATGAGATTTGGGAACTGATTGAGACAGAATATCTCGGATATGGAAATGACGAGGGGGCAGAGGATGACGAATAAGCGCCCATACTGGCAGGTTGCTGTAAGTCTGCTTTTCAGCATAGCAGCAACAGTCGGATTTGTACTCATCGGATGGAAATTACTTGGATTTCTTATGCCGTTTGTGGTTGGATGGATCATTGCATCCATCGCCACACCGGTTGTCAATTGGTTGGAAAAACGTCTGAAGATCAGAAAAAAACTGGGATCTGTATTGATTATTATTGGAGTTCTGGCACTGATGGGGGTGCTTGGATATTTTGCAGTCAGCTGGTTGATCTCAGAAATAAGTAGTCTGATCAAAGACTTTCCGGAAATGTATGTGCAACTTGAAACCGGATTACGTCAGATTGGTGATTCTATGTCTGGAATCTTTAAGAAACTGCCGGATGGAATTCAGAATGGATGGACAACGGCAGTGACGAATCTGGATGATACGATGGGCAGTCTGATGGGAAAAATCAGTGAGCCAACGGTAAGCGCTGCAGGAAATATCGCAAAGCGTGTGCCAAGTTATCTGGTATCAACAATCGTTGCGGTCATGTCTTCCTATTTCTTTATCTCGGAGCGAGAAGAAGTTGTGACATGGGTCAAACAGATTGCGCCAAAATCAATTACCGAACGAATGACTATGGTGATCGATAATCTGAAATATGCAGTTGGTGGATATTTTAAAGCACAGTTTAAGATCATGGGAATTGTATTTCTGATTCTGGCTGTAGGACTTGGATTTTTGAGAGTCCATTACTTTGTATTGTCTGCATTTTTGATTGCATTTCTTGATTTTCTACCGTTTTTTGGAACGGGAACTGCGATGATTCCGTGGGCTATATATGCGGTTTTTATGGGGGATTATAAGCGCGCTGTGGTACTTGTTGTGGTTTATGCGATCACACAGATTGTCAGACAGTTAATTCAGCCGAAACTTGTCGGAGACAGTGTTGGATTAAATCCGCTGGTTACACTGCTTTTGATTTATATCGGATATCGGATTGGTGGAGTGATCTGGATGATTCTTGCTGTTCCGGTCGGCATGGTAATTATAAATATGTGTCAGGCAGGGGCATTTGATTATATTTTTGACGATATAAAGACTCTTATTGTTGGAATTTTGAAATTAAGAGATGAGGAATAATGAGACAAAAAGGTACTAGAAAGTAATTGAAAGGAGAAATATATATGAGCAATTATGATGTAATTATTATCGGTGCAGGACCTGGGGGAATCTTTGCAGCTTACGAGCTGGCAGAGAAAGCACCGGAACTGAAGGTGGCGGTCTTTGAGGCCGGAAATCCACTGGAGAAGAGAAAATGCCCAATCGACGGAAAGAAGATTAAGAGCTGCGTGAACTGCAAGACATGCGCGATTATGAGTGGATTCGGCGGAGCAGGAGCATTTTCAGATGGAAAATACAATATCACGAACAATTTTGGTGGAACATTGTATGAGTACATTGGAAAAGAAACAGCAATCGATTTGATGAATTATGTTGATGAAATCAATGTGAAATTCGGTGGTGAGGGTACAAAAATGTATTCTACATCAGGAACACATATCAAGAAGCTCTGTATGCAGAATAAGCTGAATCTTCTGGATGCATCTGTCCGCCATCTTGGAACAGATATCAACTATGTTGTTCTTGAAAATCTTTATGCAAAGCTGAAAGATTCTGTAGAGTTCCGTTTTAACTGTCATGTAGATGATGTGGAAGCGATTGACGGTGGATATCGTGTGATCACAAAAGATGGTGTAGATGAGTGTAAGAAATGTATCGTTTCTGTAGGAAGAAGTGGAAGCAAATGGATGGAGAAAGTGTGTGAGAATCTTGACATCACAACAAAATCCAACCGTGTAGATATCGGAGTCCGTGTGGAACTTCCGGCAGTTATTTTCTCACACCTTACAGATGAACTGTATGAAAGTAAGATCGTCTACAGAACAGAGAAGTTTGAAGATAAAGTCAGAACATTTTGTATGAATCCGAATGGAATTGTTGTAAATGAGAATACAAATGGAATCGTTACAGTAAACGGACATAGCTATGAAGATCCGGCGAAGCAGACAGAGAATACAAACTTTGCGCTTCTTGTGGAGAAACATTTTTCAGAGCCGTTCAAAGACAGTAACGGATATGGTGAAAGTATTGCACGCCTGTCTAATATGCTTGGAGGTGGTGTCCTTGTACAGCGCTTTGGAGATCTGATCCGTGGAAGGAGAAGTACACCGGCACGAATTGCAGAGAGTTTCCTGACACCGACACTTTCCGCAGAACCGGGAGATTTGAGCCTTGTATTGCCGAAACGTATTCTTGATGGAATCATCGAGATGATCTACGCTTTGGACAAGATCGCACCGGGAACAGCAAATGACGATACACTGCTCTATGGTGTAGAAGTTAAGTTCTACAATATGGAAGTGAAACTGGATGAGCATCTTGAAACAAAACACAAGGGCCTGTATGTGATTGGAGACGGAAGTGGAGTGACACATTCATTGTCCCACGCATCAGCAAGTGGTGTGTTCGTAGCAAGAGAGATTGCAGAAGAAGTGTAAATTGATAGAAGTTAATAGTTAAAATAAAGGGAAGTTTTTCATTTGCAGAAATTACATGAAGTGTGTTTGTGTATTTCAGGGAAAAACGTCCCTTTTTCTTATGTATAAAAAGTGGAGTTGCGTTTTTGTTGTTTTTGCAAATGAAACAGTTGGATTTTGTTGATTCTTAATCAAAGTGTGTTGAGATTTATTGGAATCTCCTTGACAGAAAGGTATATAGATAGTATTATTTATAGTAAGAGAATCTATGTGAAAGAGAGGAACTGACAGATGGCGAATGATCACGGAGAACAGATTAGAATTGTACAGGAAACAGTTGCAGGTAAGGAGATTACATTTGCACATGTAATGGGAGGTCCGGCTCCGATTATTTATCAGAAACTCGGATTGAATCCACATCTGGATTATCGTTCTTCTGCAATTGGAATTATGAATATGACTCCACCGGAGTCAGCAGTTATCGCATCTGATATTGCAGTGAAAAGCGGTAACGTTTATCTTGGATTCGCAGACCGTTTTACAGGAACATTGATCATTACAGGAGAGATCTCTGATGTAACTTCTGCACTGACAGAAGTTGTAGATTATTTCAGAGATTCTCTTGGGTATGTAGTCTGTGATATTACAAAACGATAGGAAGTGCGCTTATGGAACGGGAACGTATAACGAGAGAAGAGCTTATGGAGCGTCTGTTTCATGATGACTATGAGAATCTGAAGGGAAAGAAGCTTCGTATGACTCGTGTGCGCGTGCCGGGGAAGGAAGTCTGCATGGCGCATATTATCAGCAGATCAGATGAGGTTATTTACCAGAATCTAGGATTACATATCGGAACGCATGAAGGAGAGGATCACACAGGGGAGTCTATCGGACTTCTGCGTTTTACACCGTGGGAAGCAGTTGTGGTTGCTGCAGATGTAGCGTTCAAGAGCGCAGATGTTGAGATCGGATTTATGGACAGATTCTGCGGAACACTGATTCTGACCGGTGGATTGACACAGGTACAGACAGCGGTGGAAGAGGTAGTTCGATTTTTTGATGAGAGACTTGGCTTTGCAGTGTGCGAGGTTCATAGAAGTTAAGAAGACAGAGGCGTAACAGGATGAAAAAGATATTTTTGATGGGGAGAAGTGAAGCGGGGAAGACTTCACTGACGCAGGCTCTTAAGGGAGAAGAACTGCATTATGTGAAGACACAGTATACGAATACAGAAGATGACACGATCGACTCTCCGGGAGAGTATGCAGAGTCCAAGCATTTCAGTGTCGGGCTTGCCTGTTTTTCCTTTGAGGCAGACGTGATCGCTATGGTACAGGCGGCGGATGAACCATTCAATCTGTTTGGACCTGGAAGCAGATGCTTTATCCAACGTCCATTGATCGGAATCATTACAAAGATTGATTCACCGTACGCGAATGTTGATATGGTGAGACTTTGGATGAAGAATGCCGGATGTGAGCGCATTTTTGAAGTAAATAATAAGACGCGGGAAGGTATCAAAGAGCTCATGGATTATCTGAATGAGCCTGTGGAGATACTGACATTGGATCGTGCCAGATATAAACAGTCATTGGGATTGAATGACTGGGATCCACTACCGGAAGGTGTAGAATATCCGGAAGGCATGTAGATATCGAAAAATTAAGAAAAATATCCCTCTTGAGATATTTCTGGAAGATGGAATATGCTATAATGATTATGTAGCAATCAGTTCGATCAACAGAATGATATCAGGAGGGATTTTTATGTTGTGGACAAGAAGTGAATTAAAAGGAAGAGCGAAATTCCTGTTGAAACAGAATTATTGGTATTCTGTTCTTGCAGCATTGATTTATACGTTTCTTTTGGGAAATGGATTTACGTATTCTTATAATGTACTAAAAAATAAGAATAGTGAGGTGGAAACTTCGATACAAGGTTTTCATCCGATTCTAATGTTTGGGATTGCAGCAACTGTAGCAGTTGTGGTTGTAATTTCGTTTATTGTATATCTGGCTATTGCCTATTTCCTATGGAATCCAATGACTGTCGGCTGTTGTAAATTTTTCAAAAATGGAAGAGACGGAAGACAGGATGTGAAAGACATTTTCCGTATGGTAAGAGATTGCAATAAGACAGTACGAATGACGATGCTTCTGAAAACAATTTATCTTACATTGTGGTCACTGTTATTTATTGTTCCCGGTGTGATCAAAGGATATGAATATGCAATGGTACCGTATCTTCTGCTTGACCATCCGGAGATGAGCAGACAGGAGATTTTTGCGGAGAGCAAACGAATGATGATGGGGAATAAATGGGATGCGTTTGTGCTGGATCTTTCCTTTATCGGCTGGAATTTGCTGGGAGCATGTACGTTTGGAATCCTGACAATTCTTTATGTAAATCCTTATCAGTATTATACAGAGGCAGAATTGTATCATGTGCTGAGAGACAGAATGTGAATATACTTCAACTCCCTTGCCCTCAATCTTGAGGGAGGGAGTTTTTTGGTTGTGCGCCTGGCGGCGCACGTTTCTAACGGGTTAAAGTCGTGAATCCGCCCGGTAGTGGGAAAGAACGGAAAAGGCATTTATGTCCGAGTTCATCCGAAGTCATGGAAGAAGTTCAAGTCTGGATTGAAGGAGTTATCTTCCCGTAAGCGAAGTCAATCAAGCCAAGCCTTGTTCCGGCATATTAAACGAAAAATGTATATAGCACAAATTCAGAAGTATATCCATACTTACATCTCTATAATAAAGGAAAAAAGGAGAGAGGTAAGTATGGATATTAAACAAATCAAAGAAAACAAAATAAGAATGATACTCCAGTTTTCCATTCCGAGTATCATTGCAATGTTATTACAGACGGTGATAACAATAACGGATGGATATTTTACCGGAAACTATGTAGGGCAAAATGCGTTGGCTGCAATCAATTTGGGATTGCCGATACTGTATTTTTACCTTGGAACAGGACTTTGCATTGGTGTAGGTGGTTCTGTTATCAGTGGCAGAATGCTTGGGGCAAATGAACGAAAAAAATCATCAGAAGTATTTTCACAGACAGTAGTAGCTGCCCTGATCACATGTGTGGCAATCTCTGTTATAGTATTTTTACTTTTCACACCAATCTTGAAGATTTTAAGAGCAGACGGTAATCTGTCGGTTTACTTTACTGAGTATTATAGAATCATGCTGTTTACGTATCCGCTGATGATAATTGGAACAATTTTTGGAATGTTTATCCGTGTTGATGGCAAGCCGCAGATTTGTATGCTTGTCAGTATTGCAGGATGTATCTTGAATGGAGTTCTCGATTTCTTTTTTGTGGATATTATGAGATTTGGAATTCAGGGAAGTGCTGTAGCATCATTAATTGTACAGTTATTGACTGTATTGGTTCAGATGTTCTACTTTATTAGTCGAAAAACAGGAATCGGATTTCGGAAGTTTTCATTTGACAGAGGGATAAACAAAGAAATGATTCTCAACGGCTCTTCTGAATTTATTGGAGAGATGGCTAGTGCCATATCCATGTTTATGTTCAACTATGTGCTTATGAAATATGCAGGAGCAAAAGGCGTTGCAGCTTTTACAATTTTGGGATTTGTAGTTTATGGTTACAGTATGATCTGTATTGGATTTGGGCAGGGAATCAGTCCCCTTGTCAGCAGATGTTGGGGTGCGAAAGAGAAAGAGACGGCTTTTACTTTAAGAGAAATTACGAATAAGATATTGTTTATGATAGGATTGATAATAGCTATAGCATTTTTTGTGGCAGGAAAGCAGTATGCAGGTTTGTTTGGATGTAATAATGAAGTGGCTGATATGGTTGCAACAGGTTTTAAAATTTATGCTGTAACATTTCTTGCTATGGGATATAATGTAGTGAATTCTATGTATTTCACAAGCTGTGGGGATGCAGGATCATCTGCAATCATTTCGACATTAAGAGGAATTGTTTTCCTTTTGGGATTTACGCTGGTTTTTCCTGCAATTTTAGGAATGACGGGTGTATGGCTCACTGCTCCATGCTCTGAAACACTTACAGCGATCATTGCGGTATTTTTAATAAGGAAGCAAACAGGTAAACGAAAGTGTGGTGAACGGAATGAATAATACTGAAAATTATGAAATATGCAGTGCAGTGATAAATAAAGCCATTAACTATATATTTGACCATATTGATGAGGAAATTACAGTAGATGATGTAGCTCATTACTGTTCTTATTCCAGATATCATCTGACACGTATGTTCAAAGAACAAACGGATGAAGCTCTTTATCAATTTATTAAGAGGATTCGTCTGGAGAGAAGTGCATGGTGTCTGAAAGTTGAGAAAGAAAAAAGCATTACAGAAATTGGTGAAAAATATGGATACTCCTCGTCAAATTTTGCAACAGCATTTAAAAAGCATCTGAATTTATCTCCGGGTGATTTTCGGAAAACAAGTGAACAGATGGTGGAAGAAAGTTCATTTTCTCATGGGGTAACATTAGATGCTCTTGATGATGCAGGTAAATTAATCACTGTCGAAAATCTTGACAGCTTTACAGTTATATATGAAAGAAAGAAGGGAAATTACCATCAGCTTCCCAAGGAGTGGTGCCGATTTATAGAAAAATATGAGCATCTTGCCACAGAAGAAACGTTATATATGGAATGTACCATTGATGATCCAACGATTACAGACGAAGACCATTGTATGTATGAATTGTGTCAGACAATTTCTTCAGAGCAACTGGTATTAAAGAAAAATGAACATATACTGCTTCAAAATTTTCAGGGAGGAAAATATGCGGCGTATCATTTTAAGGGGTTTCCGCAGTTCCTTTTTATGGTATATCAGGAGATATTTTGCAGATGGCTTTCAAGAACCGGAAATCAGTTAGATGAAAAACGACCGATTTTTGATATTTATCGCCTGGTGGGAGAAGACGGATATATGAAAATAGATATCTGCTTTCCGTTAAAATAAAATACTTGATAAATAAACGACTGTGAAACTTCACTTGTTTGCGAAAAATGGGTATGAAGCTGTATCGTAATGCAACGGTTTTTAACAAAATTCAGCAGAAAATGTTAAGGAAAGTTGGTCGTAAGACCACTTTTTTTATGCTAAAATATGTTAAAAATAATTGCAAAGGTGGGAAAAGTATGGATAACACAAGAAGAATATATTTGGATAATATTCGCTGGATCACGGTCTGCATTGTTGTAATTTATCACGTGATTTATATGTACAATGGTGTCCAGCCGTTTGGAGTAATTGGTCCATTTAAAGAACAACAGCCGCAGGATGCTTTCCAATATCTCGTATATCCCTGGATGATGGCTTTGTTATTTACGGTGTCTGGTATGACAGTTAGATATTACCTGGAAAAACATAATTTAAAAGAATTTATCCGAGATAAAACATGCAAGCTGTTGGTTCCTTCCACCATTGGACTTTTTGTATTTCAATGGATACTGGGATATTATAATATGAAAATCAGCGATGCTTTTGAAAGTTTTGAATCAGTTCCGGGAATAGTTCGGTATGTGATCATGGCTATATCAGGAATTGGTGTTCTTTGGTATATACAAGTGTTATGGATTTTTTCGATGCTTCTGCTACTAGTGAGAAAATGTGAAAGGGATCGTATTTGGAAAAGAGGAGAAAAAACACCAGTATGGCTGCTGATTTTGTTAACTGTCTGTGTATATGGATTCTCACAAGTTCTTAATACGCCGATAGTAACTGTGTACCGGTTTGGAATTTACGGGTTCTGTTTTTTTACAGGTTATTTTATTTTTTCACATGATGAGGTTGTTGAGCGCTTAAGTAAATGGTGGGGGATTTTTCTGATCGCAGCTGGTGCAACAGGAATATTCTACACAATATATTATTTTGGTGAAAATTATGCGGTAGAGCCTGTGCTTAATAATCTGCCTGCCTGTATTTATTGTTGGTTTTCAATTCTTGCAATTTTGGCATTTATGAAAAAATATGGGAACTCGGAAAACAAAGTATCAAGATGGATGTCAAAAAAATCCTGGGGAATTTATGTTTTTCATTATCTTCCATTAGCTTGTGTAGCTTATTACCTGAGGTGTTTTGTTTCAGAACTTCCGGCAGGGATTGTATATATAGTCGTAGGAATCAGTGCATTTGCAGGTGCATTGTTTTTATATGAAATCATCAGTAGAATACCGATTATCCGCTGGTGTGTATTAGGTGTGAAAAAGGAGAAAAAACATGTTTAAAGATAACCTTGTATCCGTACGTAAAATGCATGGCTTTTCACAGGATGAACTGGCCGAAAAGATTGGTGTAAGTAGACAGACACTTTCAAAATATGAAACAGGAGAATCATTACCTGATATTGAGAGATGTAAACTCCTGGCAGAAGTATTGGATGTGAGTCTGGATGATCTGGTAAATTATGACAAAGAAAACAGCAATAATCTTGGTCTGGGCGTTCCACCAAAGGGAAAGCATGTTTTTGGAATCACGAAAGTGGGAGAGAAAGGTCAGATTGTGATACCGGCAAAAGCAAGAAAAATATTTGATATTCAGCCAGGTGATAATCTGATCATATTGGGCGATGAAAGTCAGGGAATTGCTATCATCAAAGAAAAAAGACTAGTGGAGATATTAAGCGGAAAGGAATAAGAGCACTCTACTTTACGTAGGTTGTTGCCACACGAAAGATTCCAAATCAGTGATGTGAAAAAATTTATTTCTACTGTAATTGGAGTGGTCTGTATTCTATAGATCCTGTAAAAGTGATTGATGACAGAGATGAATACAATAAAAGAATTATTATCTTGACATTATCAGAAATGAGAATATAATATAATTAGATAATATATTAAGGAGTGATAGCATTATATGGAATTGGCAGAAATTGTAATGAACCCTGTTCGGCAGCGGATCTTTCAGTATTTTTTGCTCCATGAAACAGGCACGGTCAAGGAAATCAGAAAAGCGTTGCCCGATGTTCCCAGTGCAAGCCTGTATCGGCACATAAAGATTCTTACGGAGAGTACAATTCTTATGGTTGTGGGTGAAAATCGAATTCGTGGTACTGTTGAAAGCGTTTATCAATTAAATAAGGATGCTATGGCGACAGAAGATGAAACCGGAAATGCGGTGCAAATGTCACTGCTCAGTATCTGTGCAGCATTTGCGAAGTATTTTTCCAGTGGAAAGGCTGATCCAAAGAAGGATATGCTGCTATTTACAAACTGTACTCTGCTACTGACTGACGAGGAGTTTTCGGATTTCCTTACGGAAATCAATCAGATTGCGTTCAAGTACATGAAAAAAGAGGCAGTGGAAGGCAGTAAAACGCGGCAGATCACGCTCATCTCTGCCCCATCGAATGAGTAGGTGATGATTATGGAAAAGCAAGGGCAATGGCTGCTATGTCCACATTGTCACGGGAAAACCCGTGTGTGGCTGCGAGAAGATACCGTTCTTCGGAATTATCTTCTCTTCTGTCCAAAGTGCAAGCAGGAAACACTCATTGATTTACGACAATTTCATATAACGCTATTGAACCAGCCAGACGCTAAGACGCAGAGCTGAACTTGATGAGAGATCGAGTTCGCTTTGCGTCATTTTTATTAGGAGGTATTCGTTATGAAGAAACTATCAAAATATTTGCTTTGGGCATTTGGAGTCGCCTGGGTCTTTCAGATCATTGCGGGTATCCTTTATCGCAAAGGAAACAGCATGAGTTATTCTGTATTGCTGGCAGTTTCTATGTTTGCACCACTGTTCGCGGCTGTTCTATCGGGAACAGAGATACGAAGCATTGGCTGGAAGCCCCATATAAAGGGAAACCTTCGCTGGATTCTTGTTGCATGGTTTGCTCCGGTAGCCTTGGGAGCGGCTGGTGCCGCACTGTACTTCCTGCTTGTCCCCAATGCCTTAGACACAACTTTTGCATACATCCGCACTTCGTTAGGAGTTGAGAGCCTGTCACAGCTGGAAAGTGCAGGGCTTTCCGTCCAACTGTATGCGCTCATCGGTGCTGTATCTGCAATGACCTATGCTCCATTTGTGAATATGCTGTTTGCAGTTGGAGAAGAAGCGGGCTGGAGAGGAACAATGTACCCGATACTGAAAGACCGTTTCGGTATTACAAGAGGAAGGTTGCTTGGCGGCACTATCTGGGGCGTTTGGCATTGGCCAATCATGCTGCTTGCCGGGTATGAGTATGGAACGACCTATTGGGGCGCTCCGGTGATGGGACCACTTCTGTTCTGCATCATTACGATTACAATGGGGATTCTGTTTGACTTTCTCTATGGGAAAACAAGTTGCATCTGGGTTCCGGCGCTCTGTCACGGTGCAATCAACGCCTTTGCCGGTGTTCCGACGCTTTTTCTGAATCCGGCTTACGCTGACAAACTTCTTTTGGGGCCGTTGATAATCGGAGGGATCAGCGGCTTGCCGCTTATGCTGACTGCTTTCATTCTTTCCATACGGGAAAAGAATACGATCGTGAAAGAGAGGTAACGCGATGTACCATCCAAGATTAAAAGGAAAACACTATGATATGGGTCGGCACTATGGAGAGCTGCTTGCAAAATCAGGTGTTGATCTATCTCCTGCGATTATAATACCGGAGCAACAGACGGCGTTTGGACTTTCCTGTCTTCCTATCTACGAACAACACCTTCCCGATATCATGCAGGAAGTCCGCGGCCTTGCCGATGGTTTGGGGAAGCGCTATGAGGCGGTTGCCTGCTGGCTGTTTGCTTTGTATTGCTTTGAAAGCGACCATGGGTGCAGTGTGTTTGCTGTTCGGAGCGGTGAGCATACATACTTTGGCCGCAATATGGATATGTTCCCGGAATATAAAAAGACGAGCGAGAGTGTGCTCTATATGCCGGAAAATAAAAATATCTTCCTTGCTCACTCCACAGCTATGATCTGTGTGGAGGATGGGATGAATGAACATGGCCTGGCAGCGGCATTGACATTCCTGTTGCCAAAGACGGTGAGACCCGGAATCAATGGTGGGTTTCTGATCCGGCTGATTTTGGAGGAATGTAAAACCGCCGAGGAAGCGGCTAAGTTATTGCAGAACATTCCGATTTCCTCCGCGCATAACATTGTTGTTGCTGACAGTATGGGAGAGATGTTCGTTGCAGAATGTACGGCAGAGCAGGTATCTGTTCGCTGGTGTGAAAAATACGCTGCGGCCACGAACCATTTCATTACTCCGGCGATGCAGCAATACAATGCGGAAGACGAAAACTGGTACCAGACCCGTGACCGTCTGGCAACTCTGGAATCTGTGTTAGAGGACGAACATATGACTTTTGAGAAATGTAAGGAACTGCTCTCCGGCAAGCGAGGGTTTCTATGCCAATATGAAAAGAAGCTGCATTTTGAAACGATTTGGTCGGCAGTCTATGATCTGAACAGCCTCTGTAATGAGATATGTGAGGGCAACCCCGCAAAATCCGCTTTCCGGCCTGACACTCGTCTTGCATGGGGGATGAACAAAGCAAAACGTAAATAAGGGAGATGCGAATATGGATTCGATTTGGGATTTTATAAGCGTAATTGTGAGGAGCGAATAAAATGAAAACATTAAATAACATTCAAAAGCTATCTAAAATTGGAAAAGTTCTCAGTAGGATCGTGTTTATCTTCTGCATCATCGGTTTTGCGGCTGTGTCATCAGGATTCTTGCAATCTGCATCCCGATTGGCACGCAGATAATTGCGGAAATTGTTTATGCAGTGATGGAACAGACTTTACGGGGCGTTGCACCGCTCCAGCTGGATCATTCCGGTTCTGTGGCACTGGGCGTGATGTTTATTGTCATGTCGCTGATTTGCCGGTATGGAGCGGAGCTGCACGAAGGAAAGGAAGGTTGAATTAAATGAGATATGCAATAATTGGTATGGCTGCTTTTGTGATTTTTATGATATTCGTTCTGATTATCTATTTTAAAGATGAAAATAGCAGATCAAATGGATCAAAATATGATGAGAAAACAGGAAAATTTTATCCGGTGCTGAATGGGGACAAGGATACTGCGAATGTATTGGTGACATTGCCGGATGGTTCAAAAGGGTGGACAGATGGATTGGGAAATGGATATATTAGATAAAAGTGATATTGATTCTATTTTTGTGATTAGAGATCATATTACGGATACTGAGAAAATGTACATTTTAAAATTAGAAAAACCTATGATACAGAAAAAGTACCAGTAATAAATACGATGGTGTAAATATTAAACGGAAAGGAATAAGACTACTCTACTTTACGTAGGTTGTTGCCACACAGATTTTGCAATAAAATGTAAATAAGGAGGTGCGAGAATGAACCAGTATATAACAGGAACTGTGATCAAAGAATTGCGAAACAGGTATGACATGACGCAGATGGAATTGGGAGAAAAGCTTGGTGTGAGTGCTAAGACTATTTCGAAATGGGAGACTGGCAAAGGATATCCGGATATTACCTTATTAGAACCAATCGCTGAAGTTTTTTCTGTATCTGTAACAGAGTTGATTTCTGGAAATGCTGTTATGAATTCCAACGTAAGTGCCAATATGCTAAAGTCACATTTTTATATTTGTCCTGTGTGTGGCAATATTATTCACAGTATGGGCGAATCAGTTATCCAGTGTCACGGAATACAATTGAGATCAGAAGAAGCAGAGGAAACAGACGAAGATCATAAGATTTTTCTGGAACGAGTGGCAGATGAGTATTATGTTCAGATTGAGCATGAAATGTCGAAGCAACATTATATTTCATTTATTGCTGCAGTTTCTACAGACCGACTTCAGATGGTGAAGCTGTATCCGCAGGGAAATCCAGAAGCAAGATTCCAGATTAGTGGTGTGAAAAAAATCTATTTCTACTGCAACCGGAGTGGCCTGTATTTTATTGATCCTGTGAAAGGGATTGATGACAAAGAAACAGGGTATGATGACGTAGAGGAAAGGAGAGAATTGGAAAAAGCAGCGAAAATGCTGTTTGGTTAAACGAGACAGCTATTGATATCATAGCAGTAAAGGGGAGAAAAAGATGCACGTTGATCAAATACTGGCTGAGTGGACTGCACCGTTGTGGGCGCAGCTTGGAGTAAATGGGATTACAGCATTGCTTGTGCTGACCGCGTTATATTTCACCGTAAAATGGGCTGTCAAAAACGGCGTGAAGGAGGCGTTTCAGGAAATGAAGGAAACGGAGGAACCGAAATGAAAAAGCTATATGAGAAAAATGAACTGACTTTTGCGCTTGTGTGGATTGTGATTTACTGCGTTCTGCAATCGCTGGCAAATCCACTGAATGAAATGATTGGAATTGAATACTCGGCAAGCGCTGTTTTCTGCATCTTGCAGGCGGTCGTACTTTTTGCATTTATTCGAAAGAACAACTTGCTGAAAAGGTATGGACTTTGCAAATCGCTTGTCCCTGCCTGCCGGTTCTTCTACTATGTGCCGCTTGTAATTCTGGCATCGGGAAACCTTTGGAACGGTATTGCCTTCAATTACACACCGATGGAAACGGTCTGCCGTATCACATGTATGCTCTGTGTTGGGTTTCTGGAGGAAGTGATCTTCCGGGGGCTTCTGTTTGAGTCCATTGCAAAGGATAATATCAAATCCGCTATTGTTATATCAAGTGTAACTTTTGGCATTGGGCATATCATCAATCTGTTCAATGGCAGCGGCATGGATCTTGTGGGTAACCTGTGTCAGATTGTTTTTGCAATCGCAGTCGGCTTCCTGTTGGTCACAATCTTTTATCTCGGCGAAAGCCTGCTTCCCTGCATCATCGTCCATGCTGCTATCAACGCACTCGGTACGTTTGCGAATGATACGAACCTTACCACGGAAACGCAACTGCTCCATTTCGCAGTTCTAATCGTAATTGCGGTAGCCTATACGCTGATTCTGACACGGACGCTCCACAAAAAGGAATGGGGACACACAAATGTTGGCTCTTAATTCACAGGAGAACCATGCGATGAAGAAAAATGAATCGTTGATTGAAAATATTGATCGGCTTCATACTACCCCGATGGGAGTTGACAGGATAAAAAGAAATCTTAAATTAGATACGGAAAATGCGGTCGGTTACTGTAAGGATTTGATTTTGAATCCTCAATGCCGTATAGCTCGGCAGGGAAAGAATTGGTACTGCGAAATCGAAAACATAAGAATCACGGTCAATGCTTATAGCTATACGATAATCACTGCACATAGCATCCAACCAATCGTTACACAGTCACGGTGATATTCCAACGCGATTCTTATCGTAAACAAGAAACAAAAATTTACTGTTTATAACAGTAGGAGGACATAAGAATGAATAACAAAACCAGTATCACTGCCCTGATGAGTTCATTCGGACGGGTATTTCATGCAGAAAACGAAGATCATCCGGTTTTCACCGATCATCTTGCCAAAAACCTGATGACGGAGGAAGAATATACTGCCGTTCAGGGCTATATCCTCAGCGGAGCGCAGTTCTTTGAACCGGAGATCGACCCCGCAAAGCAGGAACCGAAGGGGCTGCTGCGCAGACTTGTGAATGTCCATATCGCGCCGTCGCCGCTCTGCCGCGCGACCTATACGGAGAAGGTTCTGAAAGCTGCCGTCCTGACCGGCACAAAGCAATACGTTATCCTCGGCGCAGGCATGGATACCTTCGCTTTCCGGGAAACGGAGTTTTTATCAAAGTACCGGGTATTCGAGGTTGATCATCTTCTGACACAGGCAGACAAGCTGGAACGAATCACCCGCGCCGGTTGGACGATTCCGGACAATCTCACCTTTGTCCCGGTGGATTTCACGAAGGACAGCTTGATGGAACGGCTGATCGCCGCCGGTTTCGACCCGTCTGCCAAATCCTTTTTTTCATGGCTCGGTGTGACCTACTACCTTTCGGCAGAAGCCATCGACACGATGCTCTCTGCACTGTCCTCGATCTGTGCGGACGGTAGCTCCCTTGTATTCGATTATCCGGACGAGGACTTCTTTACAGCACCCGAAAAGCGTGTGCAGAATACCATTATGATGGCAAAAGCAGGCGGTGAACCGATGAAAACGGCGTTTTCCTATTCGGAGCTTGAAAAGCTGCTGGCAAAGCACGGTTTTCTGATCTATGAGCTGCTGACACCGGATGATATTCAAAGAAACATCATCGACAAAGCCGGGGCCGATATGAAAGCCTTTGAGCATGTCAATTACTGTCTTGCTGTCAGAAAGAAATAATTTCTATAGGAGAAAAGTATGTTAAAGAGTGAACATTTATCAAAAAATTATGGGGACAAGAAGGCTGTAGACGATTTGAATCTGCATATTTCTCCCGGCGAAATTTACGGTTTTATCGGTCACAATGGTGCAGGGAAGACAACAACTCTGAAATCTGTGGCAGGTATTTTACAGTTTGATACCGGTGAAATTTATATTGACGGTAAATCCATCCGAACACAGCCGTTGGAATGTAAACGCAGCTTTGCTTACATCCCTGACAATCCCGATCTGTACGATTACATGACAGGAATCCAATATCTGAATTTCATTGCGGATATATTCGATGTCAGTGCTGCAGACCGGCAGAGGCGTATTCGCAAATACGGAGATCTTTTTGAACTGACAGGAGATCTGGCACAGCCTATTGCTGCTTATTCCCATGGCATGAAGCAGAAACTGGCGATTATTTCTGCATGGCTGCATCAGCCAAAGTTGATCCTTATGGATGAACCCTTTGTGGGACTTGATCCCAAGGCATCCCATCTGCTGAAAGAGATGATGCGAGAGGTCTGTGATGCAGGCGGTGCGATTTTTTTCTCCACTCATGTGTTAGAGGTGGCGGAAAAGCTTTGTGACAAGGTGGCGATCATCAAAGGCGGAAAGTTGATTCGCTCCGGTACTATGGAGACGGTCAAAGGTGACGATTCTCTAGAGGAAGTATTTCTGGAATTGGAGGGAGAATGATGCTGAAACTTTTGCTAAAGAAACAGTTGCTTGAAATATTCCAAGTTTATTTTTATGACGCCAAAAAGAACAAGGCCCGTTCCAAAATTTCAACCGCCATTTATTTTGTTTGGTTCATTTTGCTTGTTTTTGGACTTTTGGGTGGAATCTTCACATTTCTCGCAGTAAAGTTATGCACTCCGTTACTTACAGCGGGGATAGACTGGATGTATTTTGCTCTGATGGGATTGATTGCTGTGTTGTTAGGTGCTTTTGGTAGTGTGTTCAACACTTATGCCGGATTGTATCTGCCGAAGGACAACGATTTGCTTTTGTCTATGCCCATTTCTGTTTCTACATTGGTGGGCGCGAGACTGTTCGGAGTTTACCTGATGGGACTACTGTATTCTGTCGTTGTCATTCTGCCGGCAATCATTGTCTACTGGGTCATGGCCGGTGTTACGCTGCCGATGGTCATGGGTGGTTTCCTGATGATTTTGTTAATTTCTGTATTTGTATTGATCATATCATGTGTGTTGGGATGGCTGGTGGCTAAAATCAGTCAGAAACTAAAACACAAGAGTCTGATTACTGTATTAGTTTCGTTGGTGGTTATCGGCGTATACTATTTTGTATATTTCAAGGCACAAATTCTGATTCAGGATTTGCTGGCAAATGCTACGGTTTATGGCGCACGGATCAAAGGCACTGCCTATCCCGTGTACCTGTTTGGCAGCATTGGCGTTGGAGATATCAGTGCATCTGTAATTGTCTCTGCGGCAGTTGCTGTGCTGTTTTTCCTGATGTGGGTACTGCTTTCCCGCAGCTTTTTACAGATTGCGACTTCTATGGGAAAAGTGGTTCATAGAGAATATCGGGAGACACACAGTAGGAAGCGAAGTATTGATGCAGCATTATTGAGAAGGGAATTTTCACGTTTTACCGCAAGTCCCAACTATATGCTTAACTGCGGTCTCGGCACATTTCTGATGCCGCTCTGTGCAATTGCAGTGCTGTGGAAGGGCAGTGAGCTGTTTGAAATGCTGGATGCCATGTTTGCAGAAACGGAAGGTAGTGTGCTGTTGTTACTGTGCGTGGTGTTTTGTGGGCTTGTGTCTATGAATTTTATGACGGCACCTTCTATATCGCTGGAAGGAAAAAGTATATGGCTTCTGCAATCTCTTCCAGTGGAACCTTGGAGAATTTTTAAGGCAAAAATCAGGATGCAGCTCCTTTTAACGGGTATACCTCTGCTTTTGTGTATTGGATGCACGGAAGCAGTTTATTCCATGTATTGGTTGCAGTTACTAATGATTCTTCTTTTTGGAGGTTCTTATGTGTTACTCATGGCATTGGTTGGTCTGTTTCTCGGAATTAAAATGCCAATTTTGACATGGACGAACGAGATTATGCCCATCAAACAGGGAGGAGCGGTCATAATCACCTTATTGTGTGGCTTTGTATACATGATACTGCTGTTTGTTGGATTTATGCTCCTGCCTGGATGGAGATTGGGATTTTGTAGATATATAAGTTGTTTTGTAGGTGGAAATCTGTTCTTGTCCATATACTTCTATCTCTGGTTACGAAAAAAAGGTGTTGCCCGTTTTTCGGCTCTGTGATAATAAAGTAATAGAAAACAATCCAAATTTTCTATTGACATTAAAAGCTCATGTGATAAACTTGTTTATATAAAAACTGTTCGCAAATGAACAATTCATTGATGAACAGTTTTTTGCGCGTAAAGAAAGGAGAACTACAATTTTGTGCGAAGAACATTTTCGTATTGGACCACAGGTACATAAAATTGACCGTGCTATTTCAAAATTACTTGAGGCAAGAGTAAAAGCGGAAGGTTTGGATGAAGTAACCCTTATGCATGGCTGGATTCTGCGATATCTGTATGAGCATCAGGAAGCAGAGATTTATCAGAAAGACATAGAGAAGTATTTTGGAATCTGTCGTTCAGGAGTGACGAATATCATTCAGGCGTTAGAGAAGAAAGGACTCGTCTGTCGTGCTTCGGTTGCGAGTGATGCAAGGCTGAAAAAGGTTATGCTGACAGATGCAGGCCGTGAAAGCCATGAAAAACTTGGAGAGATTTTCATGCGAATGGATGCAGAACTTGAAGAAGGAATTACAGAAGAAGAAGTACAGGCATTTTTGAGAGTGACTCATAAGGTTCATCTCAATCTAAGAAAAATGAGAGGAGAGAATTCATGATTCGTACTTTATTAAAAGAAGTAAAAGAGTATAAGGCAGCATCGATCGCGACACCGATTTTCATGATTCTTGAAGTTTTATTTGAGACATTGATCCCGTTTTTGATGGCATCGATCATTGATAAAGGGGTAAATACCGGTGATATCCACCACATTTATAAAGTGGGTGGAATTATGATCGTAGCAGCATTTTTAGGTCTGCTTGCCGGAATGGCGGGAGGACGTTATGGAGCAAAGGCTTCTACAGGATTTGCAAAGAATTTGAGAAATGCGATGTTTGATCGGATTCAGACATATTCGTTTGCAAATATTGATCATTTTAGTACAGCAGGATTAGTGACACGTCTGACGACAGATGTAACAAATGTGCAGAACTCCTATCAGATGATGTTGCGTATGATGATGAGAGCACCGGCAAGTATGATCTGTGCGATGGTGATGGCATTTGCAATCAATGCAAGACTGGCAAGTATTTATCTTGTGGCAGTTCTGATTCTTGGAATTATTTTGTTTTTTATTATTCGTCATGCAACTGCATATTTTCAACAGGCATTTCCAAAATATGATGCACTCAATGAGTCTGTTCAGGAAAATGTTTCTGCAATCCGTGTTGTAAAGGCATATGTAAGAGAAGAGGAAGAGACAAGTAAATTTAAACGTGCAAGTAAGAACATTTATGATATTTTTGTAAAAGCAGAGAAGAATGTTATCTGGAATGCACCGATCATGATGTTTACAGTTTATACCTGTATCATTTTAATCAGCTGGTTCGGTGCAAAGATGATTGTTGTGGATTCTCTTACAACCGGAGAACTGATGAGTCTTCTTGCCTATTGTATGAATATTCTTATGAGTCTGATGATGCTTTCAATGGTTTTCGTCATGATTTCTATGAGTATGGCAAGTATGCGTCGTATTGCGGAAGTACTGGAAGAGAAAACAGATATTCACAATCCGGAGCATCCGGTATATGAAGTCGCAGATGGAAGCATCACATTTAAAAATGTAGACTTTTCTTATAAGAAAGACAGTGCAGAGAAGGTTCTCAAGGATATCAATCTGGAGATCCGTTCCGGAGAGACGATAGGAATTATCGGAGGAACCGGAAGTGCGAAGACCAGTCTGGTCAATCTGATCAGCCGTCTGTATGATGTGACGGACGGAGAGATTCTGGTTGGTGGAAAAAATGTAAAAGAATATGATCTTGAGGTGCTCCGTAATCAGGTATCTGTAGTGCTTCAGAAAAATGTCTTATTTACAGGAAGTATTTTAGACAATCTCCGCTGGGGAGATAAAGAAGCAACAGATGAAGAGTGTATCCAGGCATGTAAACTGGCCTGCGCAGATGAATTTATCGAACGCTTTCCGGACAAATATAATACACATATAGAACAGGGTGGAAACAATGTATCCGGTGGACAGAAACAGAGACTCTGTATTGCAAGAGCATTGTTAAAGAAACCGAAGATCCTGATCCTTGATGACAGTACAAGTGCTGTTGATACTGCAACAGATGCGAAGATCCGCCGTGCATTCCGTGAAGAGATTCCGGATACGACAAAGCTGATCATTGCACAGCGTGTATCCAGTGTACAGGATGCAGACCGTATTATTGTTATGGATGAAGGAAAGATCCATGGATTCGGAACACATGATGAACTGCTTGCGTCAGATGAGATTTATCGTGAGGTATATGAGTCCCAGACACAGGGTGGCGGAGACTTTGATGAAAATGGAGGTGAAGCATAATGCGCGGACCAATGGGAAAACCAAAGAATAAAGTTGAAAATCCTGGGAAATTACTTAAGCGTCTGATGGATTATATTTTCCGGGATTATAAATTTCATTGCATTATCGTATTCATCCTTATTTTTGTAGGAGTTATTGCAAATGTTCAGGGAACGATGTTCACAAGAGATTTGATTGATAAATATATTACACCGTTCTTATTGTCCAGTGATACACCGAACTTTACACCGCTTGCACATGCAATCGGAAAAGTTGCCTGCTTTTATGGAGTCGGAATCGTGGCAACTTATGCTTACAACCGAATCATGATCAATGTGACACAGGGAATGATGATGAATCTGCGAAATGATCTGTTCAGTCACATGGAGAAGCTTCCGATTAAATATTTTGATACACATGCACATGGCGATATCATGTCAATCTACACGAATGACATTGATACACTCAGACAGATGGTCAGCCAGAGTATTCCACAGATTATCAACAGTGGATTTACGATTGTAAGTGTATTTATCAGTATGCTGATCCTGAATATTCCTCTGACAGCAGTGACGATGGTTATGGTTGCGATCATGATCTGGGGAACAAAGAAGGCAGCAGGACAGAGTGGAAAATATTTCCTTGAGCAGCAGAAGAATCTTGGTAAGGTCAACGGATATATTGAAGAAATGATGAACGGCCAGAAGGTTGTGAAAGTGTTTTGCCATGAAGAAGAAAGTAGGACAGAGTTCAAAAATCTGAATGAGGATCTGTTTGTAAGCGCAGACCGTGCAAATACTTATGCGAACTTCCTCGGCCCTATGAATGCACAGATTGGAAATATCAGCTATGTAATCTGTGCAATCGTCGGAGGCGCACTTGCCCTGAATCATGTCGGTGGATTTACATTGGGTGGTCTGGCAAGCTTCCTGACATTTAATAAAAGCTTCAGCATGCCGATCAACCAGGTGAGCCAGCAGATGAATGCGATTGTTATGGCACTCGCAGGTGCGGAGCGTATCTTTACACTTCTGGATGAAAAAGTGGAAGTGGATGAAGGTTATGTTACATTAGTTAATGCAAAAGAAGAGAATGGAAAACTGACAGAAAGTGAGAAACGTACTGGTCGTTGGGCATGGAAACATACACATCAGGCGGATGGTTCTGTTGATTATGTTGAGTTAAAAGGAAACGTTGTATTTGACGGAGTAGATTTCGGATACAATGATGACAAGATTGTTCTTCATGATGTGAAGCTGTATGCAGAACCGGGACAGAAGATTGCTTTTGTTGGTTCTACCGGAGCAGGTAAGACGACAATTACAAATCTGATCAATCGTTTCTATGATATTCAGGATGGTAAGATTCGCTATGACGGAATTAATATTAACAAGATCAAGAAAGCAGACCTTCGACATTCTCTTGGAATCGTATTGCAGGATACACATTTGTTTACTGGTACTGTGAAAGATAATATTCGTTTTGGAAAGTTGGATGCGACAGATGAAGAAATCATTGCAGCAGCAAAGCTGGCGAATGCAGATGGATTTATCCGCAGACTTCCGGAAGGATATGACACGGTGATCACCGGGGATGGAGCAAACTTAAGTCAGGGACAGCGACAGCTTCTTGCGATTGCCCGTGCGGCAGTAGCAGATCCACCGGTACTGATTCTGGACGAGGCGACAAGCTCGATCGATACTCGTACAGAGCGCATTATCCAGGAGAGTATGGATCGTCTGATGCATGGGCGTACAACTTTCGTAATTGCTCACCGTTTGTCAACGGTACGCAATTCTGATTGTATCATGGTACTTGAACAGGGAAGAATTATCGAGAGAGGTACACACGACCAGTTGATCGAAGAAAAAGGTAAGTATTATCAGCTGTATACAGGAAACGCAATATCAGCGTAGAAGAAAATAGAGATAAAAAAAGAACTGAACCCAGATGATTAATGTCAATGGGTTCAGTTCTTTTTTAAATAGAAATCAACGTTCAGTAAAATCTAAAGCTTTGTGTGCGAGTTTACGGTCAGCTTCGTCAGCAGAACGGTATTTCAAAAGAAAATTCACTTCATTTTTTGTAAGAAGAATGTCGTTTTCACTATCTTCAATTTTAATACAGAAATAGTTTTTTACTTCAACTGATGATGGATTCTTTGCATTGCAGTATTGAGTGATAAGCGAGTCGACAGAGGTGTGATAGATCCAGGATAGTTCAGCAAGAAGTTGAAGGTTTGGTTCACGTACGCCAGTTTCATAATTTGAATAAGCCTGATGCGTGATATGCAGCTTTTTGCCGATCTGAGCCTGCGTGTAGTTATATTGCTTTCTCAAACGCCGTAGATTATCCGCAAGTTGAATATTTGCCATAGTTTCACCTCCGTTTCTATCATCCGTTAAGGTTCAAGGATGTCTTTTCCCTCAATGAGATATTCATAAGAAACGTCGAAGATCTCAGTTAGAGCTTTCAATTCTATGTCTGTAACGTAACGTTTGTTGGTCTCTATTCTTGTAATTACATTTTTGTCCATATCATATCCGCGCAATTGGAGTTTGTAAGCTAAAAGTCTCTGTGACATATGGCGTTGCCGACGAAGTTCAATGAGCCTTTTGCTGATCAGATTCTTCTCTCCGGTAGTAGGTGTTCGTTTTGGCATAGTCCTAATCCCTCCTGCAAATAGTGTGAACAGGTTTGTCTCGTTTTTTGCACTTTTAATGATTTTACATGGAATTAAGTGACCAGGCGGTTGAAATAATGAGACAAATGGAAAATAATTGTATGATTTGTAATGATTGATCTCCGAAGATAGTGTATAATGAATTCCAAAGATATTTTGGAGAACTAGGAGAAAATACACCATGTATGAAATAATGACTGCCGATGAGGCAATCCGGCTGATTCGGGACGGAGACTGTATCTGTGTGAATTCATTTGT
>ERZ869983.59-NODE-59-length-34978-cov-9.158935_pt1 | contig 34978 bp, 26 predicted proteins | sample MGYA00521106_ERZ869983 | MGnify/ENA primary metagenome ERZ869983 (study PRJEB32232, sample SAMN07284972) | human gut metagenome | biome: human-associated habitat; material: feces | host: Homo sapiens | place: Tanzania | collected 2014-04-05 ...
CGAGATGCATTCAAGTCAAAACACGCATCCTCCGTGTCAATCAGCGGAGTGATTGACACGGGAGTGAACAGTAACGTAAAATCAGCCGCAGGGGATATTTTCCACTTGTTATATCTATCCTAGCACAACCTCTTGTTTGATTCAAGCAAAAACGCAGAAGAAAAGGAAGGTTTTCTTCCTCTTCTCCTGCGTGAAGTGTCACTATTTTATTTCTCAGGAAATACAATTTCCATTCTGGTACCTTTTCCGTACTCACTGTCCACCTGAACTTTCGCACCATGCAGAATTGCTCCATGCTTCACGATCGACAGTCCAAGTCCTGTTCCACCCCGTTCTTTTGAGTGGCTTTTATCTACTCTGTAGAAACGTTCAAAAATACGGCTCTGATGCTCCTTAGGAATTCCGATTCCGGTATCACTCACGCGGACTTTCGGTCCTTCCAATGTATTTCCTACCCAAATGGTTACATTTCCATTCTCTTTATTATACTTTACAGCATTTTCTGTAATGTTATAGATCATCTCATCCAGAATCTGACGGATTCCATGAATTTTCACGGATTCTCCTGTCAGTTCCATGTGAATATTCCGCTGAGCCGCTGTAAGAGAAAGACGACTGACAATCTCTCTCGTCAGTTCAAATAAATCTACATCTTCCTTCTCAAGCTCAACAGATTCGTCATCTAACTTTGATAATTTAATAATATCTTCGATCAAGGTCAGAAGTCTGCGTGCCTCCTTATAAATAGTCTCAGAGAATCTTGGGATATCCTCCGGACGTACCAGTCCGTTCATCATGATCTCTGCGTATCCGGAAATCGAAGTGAGCGGAGTTTTCAGCTCATGGGATACATTTGCAGAGAATTCTTTACGCATATTGGCCACAGCTTCTTTCTCTTTATTCTGCTTATCCATAGCTTCCAAAAGCGGGGTCATCTCCTCATATACAACATTATCCAGCGGGTTCTCAAGATCCAGATGGATCACCGGTTCCATCAGACGGCTCGTCTGCCATTTGGCCAGGAACCAGGCAAGTACAAGTCCAATGATTCCAATTCCTATGACTACCGGCAAAATATTTAACGAAGTCCACATCAGACTGTCCATCGACTTCGACACACGAAGAACATTCCCATCATCCAGAAGAACTGCATAATAATACAATTCTTTACTTACTGTATCCGACATACGGATCTTCTCGCCTGTCCCGTTCTTCAAAGCCTGCTGCACTTCTGCTCTGTTCCTGTGATTCTCCATTGTACTTCCGTCATTTCTGGAATCATACAGAACCTCTCCCGTGGATGCGATCAGCGTCACCCTTGTCCCCTGATCTACGCTGTCCAGCTGTGCAAGATACTCTGTTCCTGACAGGTCGACCGCCCGTTTGATATACGCTGCCTCCTGTTTGATCTCACCTTCAAGAATATTCAGGTTCCGCTGATACACAACGACAGACATGATCAGATATATCGGAACTAAAATCGCAATCAGTATAAACATCATGCTTTTCTGAATTCGTTTTCTCACTTTCCCATATCCTCCAGACTTGTATTACGCTTCTCCACCGATCCGATATCCAACACCACGGACTGTCTTGACCAGACCTCCCTGCTCGCCTAATTTCTGGCGGAGTGTCCGGATATGAACATCAACCGTTCTTGTCTCGCCGTCAAAATCATAGCCCCAGATCTCTGTCAGAAGCTGGTCTCTTGTCAGCACGATCCCCTGATTACGCATCAGTTTTTCAAGTAACTCAAACTCTTTCAATGTCAGTACAACATTCTCTCCGTCTACTTTTACTTCATGTTTCTTCGTATCTAAGCTGATTCCACCGACAGAAAGTTTTGTTTTATCCTGCTGTTTTCCACTTCTTCTTAATACCGCTTTGATTCTGGAGATCAGCTCCATCATACCGAATGGTTTTGTCACGTAATCATCTGCCCCTGAATCAAGTCCTACTACCTTATCATACTCTGAACCCTTCGCTGTCACCATGATTACAGGAATATCCTTTGTCTTTGATGAATTTTTCAGTTTCTTTAGAATCTCAAGTCCATCTTCCCCAGGAAGCATAATATCAAGCAAAACAAGCTCTGGCGTGTCAAACGCCAAAGCCTCCATAAATGCTGTCCCGTCTGCGAATCCTCTGGCCTCCAGCCCGGTTGTCTCCAGAGTGTAGATTACAAGTTCGCGAATGTTATCGTCATCTTCTACACAAAAAATCATATACTACTTTCTCTCCTTACTGATGCATTACAGCACTATCCTTATGCACTCCTGTAATTGCAAATTCTACCCACTCGGCAATATTAGTCGCATGGTCTCCAATTCGCTCAAGATACTTTGTCACCATGATCAGATCAAAAAGCTTTCTTCCGTCACGGCTGTCAGCCTCACGGATCAGCTGGATGATCTGGTCCCGGATCTCATCAAAATAATCATCGATCTCATCATCATCATTCATGACTGTACGTGCAAGCTCAAGGTCTTTCTCAACGTATGCTGTTACACTGTTGCGAACCATCTTGCTTACGCCTGTCGCCATTGCTGTCAGCTTGTCAAGATTTTCATCCATCTTCTCCCACTTTGAGGAAATGATGATTTCCGCGATATCAGAAGTCTGATCTCCGATACGTTCCATGTCTGTGATCATCTTAAGTGCCGCTGAGATTCTTCTGAGATCTCTTGCGACCGGCTGCTGCTGGAGCAGAAGCTTCAGACAAAGTCTCTCGATATCTTTTTCAATCTGATCGATCTCCTCATCTTCTTTGATCACAATCTTAGCCTGCTCTGTGTTACCTTCTTTTAAAGCCTGAGTTACCTTTGCAATTGCTGTTTCACACAACTCTCCCATATGTGTAAGCTGTGTATCCAAAAGATGCAGCTGCATATCATATCTGTTACGCATAAATCAACCAAACCTCCCTGTGATGTAATCCTCTGTTCTCTTATCTTCAGGAATGGAGAACAATTTCTCAGTGTCATTATACTCAATCACTTCTCCTAAGAGGAAAAATGCTGTGTTATCCGATACACGGACTGCCTGCTGCATATTATGCGTTACCATAACGATAGTATAATCTTTTTTCAGCTCCATCGCAAGGTCTTCAATCTTAGATGTTGAGATTGGATCCAGTGCGGATGTCGGCTCATCCATCAGAATTACTTCCGGCTCAACTGCCAGTGTTCTTGCGATGCAAAGTCTCTGCTGCTGTCCACCGGAAAGTCCAAGTGCACTTTTATTCAGACGGTCTTTGAGTTCATCCCAGATTGCTGCCTGACGAAGACTTCTCTCTACGATCTCATCCAGCTGGGATTTTTTCTTGATTCCGGCAATTCTCGGTCCGTATGCCACGTTATCATATACACTCTTTGGAAATGGGTTAGGCTGCTGGAATACCATTCCAACTCGATGACGCAATGTGATCTCATCCATTTCCTTGAAAATGTCCTTGCCATCCAGCAGAACATTTCCATCAATCTTACAGTTTTCCACCAGGTCATTCATACGGTTCAGTGTCTTCAGAAATGTAGATTTTCCACATCCGGAAGGTCCGATAAATGCAGTGATCTTATTCGCCTCGATCTTCATATTCACATCTTTGAGTGCATGGAAGTCTCCATAATGAAGATTCAGATGGCTGATATCAAATTTATAATCATTTGCTTTTTTTGCTTCCATTTTTATTAATTATCCTTTCCACATGCCAGTCAACAAAATGATTGATATAGAAATTATCAGTTAGCTTCCTCTTTCATTTTCTGTCTTTAGTTTCCTGAATTCTTCTTATTAATGTGTCGGCTCAATGCATTTGCACCAATACTGAACAACAGAACAAGAATCATCAGGACTGCTGCTGACAGGTTTGCAAGATTCGGATCCTGTCCATTGATCTGAAGTCCCCAGATCTGCAATGACAGTGTCTCTGCCGGACGGAAAATATTCAGTGGGCAGGTTGGTGATGTCAGATTCCAGTTGTTCCAGCGCAGATCTGTTCCTGATCCTGTTGTATACAGAAGTGCTGCCGCCTCACCAAATCCTCTTCCTGCCGCCAGAATAACACCTGTCATGATTCTTGGGATACATGCCGGGATCAACACATGATAGATGGACTGCCATCTTGTTGCTCCAAGACCGAGGCTTGCCTGCAGGTAATGTCCCGGCAGACCATTGATCGCGTCCTCTGTCGTTGTTGTGATAACCGGAATTGCCAGAATGGAAATTGACAATGCTCCTGCAAGAAGACTCTTTCCAAGTCCGAAAAATACAAGGAATACCAGATATCCGAACAGTCCGACAACGATGGACGGAAGGGAAGAAAGTGTTTCAATACAGATTCTCAGAAATTTTGTAAGAAATCCTTTCTTCGCATACATTGCCAGATAGATTCCGGCTGTCACTCCAAGCGGAATGGAGAATAACAGCGAAATAAATACCAGATAAATTGTATTAAACAACTGATTACCGATACTGCCTTTTCTCGCAAAAGCAAACATCTCCGGTGTTGCTCCTGTAAATCCTTTGATAATTACATAAGATGCAAATCCAATCAATAATGTAAAGAAGAACACTGCGATTAGATAAAACACGCCTGTCATTATTTGATTTATTCCACGCGCACGTTGTACTCGATTCATCTATTTGCTCCCCCTTACTCTTTGTCTTTCTTCGGTCTTGAGAAATAATGGATCAGCAGGATGAATAACAGGGACAATAAGAATAATAACAATGCCATTGTCCAGAGTGCTGTCTTCATCTCACCACCCTCAGTTGCATTTCCCATCTGCGCTGCGATTTCTGTCGTCAAACTCTTTGTCGTGGAGAATAATCCCTTTGGAAGAGCTGTTGTCTGTCCAATTACCATTGCAACCGCAAGTGCCTCACCGAATGCTCTGGCAAGTCCGAGAATAATTCCTGAAAGAATTCCTGAACCTGCTGCAGGAATGACAACTTTATAAATGGACTGCCATCTTGTAGAACCCAGTCCGTAGGCTGCCATACGGTAATCTTTTGGCACAGAATGAATGGAATCCGCCGCCACATTACTGATGGTCGGAAAGATCATCAGTGCCAAAACAATACCCGCTGCCAGAACAGAATGTCCAACCTGTAAATGAAATACTTTCTTAATTGCCGGAATCAGGACTGTAAGTCCGACCCATCCATATACAACAGACGGAATTCCTGCAAAAATCTCAACGATCGGTCTGTAAAACTTTTCTCCGAATTTCGGTGCGATCTCAATCATAAAAATTGCAGAACCTACTGCAAACGGAGTCGCGATCAGAAGTGCCAGACCGCATGTGCACAGAGAACCCACGATAAAGATCAATGCTCCGACAGTTCCACCACCCTGTGCATTATCTTCCGGATTCCAGTCTGTCGATCCTAAAAATTCACCTATTGAATGTCCGAATATCGTAAATGTACCGGATCCCTTATACACAAGAAATGCTCCGATACAGATTGTGATGGCAATAACAAGCAATCCGCCTGCTGTCATCAGTCCTCTCCATGCATACTCTTTTGTAAACATGTTTTGTTTCTTCATATTTTCACCTTTTATCAGTGAAATGTACTGCTGCTCTAATTTCAAAGAACATGCAGTACATTTCATAGCTTTTGATTTTATGCTATTAGTGCTCTGTTACAGTCATCTTAGATGCAACACCATAACCAAGTTTTTCCATCTGAGCGCCATATTCATCACCTGTGATATAATCAAGGAATGCTTTTGTCACTTCATTTGGCTCACCCTTTGTGTACATATGCTCGAATGTCCATACCGGGTATTTTCCGCTGTAAGTATTCTCAAGTGTTGGCTCAACATCATCGATCGCTACTGTCTCAACACCTGCATCTCCTGTCAGATAAGAAAGTGCTACATAACCGATTGCTCCGTTTGTGCTCTTTACATTTGTAAGAAGAACTCCGGAATCATCTGTTTCCATGGATGTGTTGGAAGCTTCTTCGTTTCCATCGAGTGCATATTTCTGGAATGTTGCTCTTGTTCCTGAAGACTCAGGACGTGTTACAAGGACGATGTCCTCATCCGGTCCTCCAACATCTTTCCAGTTTGTTGTCTTACCTGTGAAGATGGAGATCAGCTGCTCTTTTGTCAGGCTCTTAACTCCTGCTTCTGCAACATCTTTGTTTACGATCGGTGCCATTGTTACAACACAGACCTGATGATCTACAAGCTCTTTTGCTGCTGTCTCATCCAGTTTATCCTCAGCTGCCACATCAGAGTTACCGATGTCTACTGTTCCTTCAGATACCTGTTTCAGACCTTCTCCTGAACCACCTGCATCGATTGTGATAGATACATCCGGATGATCGTTTAAGAAAGAATCTGCCGCGTCATCAGCAAGTGGTTTCAATGCTGAAGAACCAGCCGCTGTGATTGTTCCGCTTAATGAGCTGTCACTGCTCTCTGTATTTGTATCTGCTGCATTATCTGAAGTTCCGTTTGATGAACTTCCACATCCAACTGCCATTGTTGCTGTCATACCTGCTACTGTAAGTAATGCGATAAACTTTTTCATTTTCATGTTAATTATCTCCTTTACGTTTCATACACATTTCTAATCCCGCTGCATTTTCTTTTTTATGTTCTGCAGCCTTTTGTGCTTCCCTCAAGCACAGTACATATGTTACGTAAGAAATGTAAAGTCTGAAATCAACCAAATGTTAAGTTTATGTAAAACAGCAACAGGTGTTTTTTGTATATCAGGAAAGAACTTTCCTAATATATTAAAAAGAGAGAGGTCTTTCAACCTCTCTCACAAATCATCTCTTTATCTGAAGCAGACACATAAGGACTACGCCCAGAATCAGACCTCCAAGAAAACAGACAATATATCCAAGAACCACCTTCCGATTTCCCCTTTCACAGCTTGTCTTCCTGATATCATTATATGAAGCTTCCTGCGAAAATATTCTTTCTAATCTTCCAGTGTTCCCCTTGCCCAACGAATCAGCCATAGAATACTCCAGGTCAGCAGCACGCCCATGATCACACCGACAATATTGATTCCAGCTTCATCCCACTGGCAGTGTCTTCCTACGATCAGAACCTTATGTGCCTCATCCGCAATTGCCAGAATCGTACAAAGTCCGAATACCGCACATGCCGCTTTCCAGGCTTTCATCACATTCTTCATTGCCAGAACCAATAATCCTGATTCTATGAAATAAACGATAAAGTGTGCCCATTTCCTAAGATACATATGCACATAGTCCACACTGTCCTGTGGAAAAAAATGCTGTTGGATCCATTCTGCCATCGGCAGACTGGTTGCCGCTGTCTGTGGTCCGTTCTGACTGGACAAAACCAGAAGAAGGATCAGCCAGATAATTGCCGGCAAAAATGAGATCATCGTCAGCTTCTTGTTCTTCTCACTATTCGTTTTCTTATTGCTCTTCAAAAATCTACTCCTAACTGATATACTGCTTTTCTTTTTTGCTCATTATACCATGTAGAAATACTTTGTCAAATTTTAGTTTCTTATCTTACTTATACGTTAAACAAGTAATTCGCAGTCCCACACATCAACACCACTGTCCTGGAACACGCCATGCAGACGTTCATGCAGCTGCTCTTTTGTCACATCTTTCTTTAGAATCACCTGAATGAATCCGCCTCCACCGGCTCCGGATATAAACTTACCATCTACCAGGTCTTCACATACAAGAAGAATCTGATCGATACAGGTATTGGTTGTACCGGCATCCAGCATACAGGATAATTCCCAATGCTGGTTTAAAAGCTCTGCAAATTCATCAATATCGCCCTGCTCCAGCGCAAAACGCATTAACACGGCGATCGCCTTCATCTCCTTTAATGCCTTCAATGATTCTGGTCTGCTTCCGATATAACCGCCAACTACATCACGCAGCAGATTTCTTGCAAGACGTCTCTGACCAGTATAAATCAGTGCAAAACGTTCTTTCAGTTCTTTCTTTCCCTCTTCCGGCATTTCAATCTTCTCCACAACAAGATTCTGGGCAATCCCCGGTCTTGTTGAGATCAGTTTAATTCCTTCTGTCAGTCCGCCAACCTGATCCTGCCAGCCGCCTCCGGTACTCATGATCTGCTCCATACCAAGGACAACATCATAGATTTCTGCATCTGTGCGTTCCTGACCAAGGAATTCAAAGATTCCCTTTACACACGCTCCTGATAAGATACTGCTTGTTCCAAGACCTGATCCTTTCGGTACTCCATAAACCTGGGTAGAAAGATAGATTCCTCCTCCCATCCGTTTTAAAATCTCCTGAAGATCTGCTTCTTCCTTGACCGGGATAATTCCACAGGCGATCAAAGCTGCTTTATGCAGTGCAAATGAATCATATGGATTATGACAATCCTGGATCTCCTCTGCACTGTCTACAGTTGTATAGACTCCGATATCCTTACTTTCAAATTCCACATGAAGCTCATCTAATCTCTTTACCGTGATCTGTACCGGATAGATTCCTCTTAATTTCATTGCAGCATTGAGAACTACTCCACCCTTTTCATTACAATGTGGAGGTGTATCCGTCCAGCCGCCGCCCCAGTTCACACGGACCGGAAGGGCAATATCAACCTGATTTTTTGCAATTCTGTATCCTGCACTATCCGGAAGCTTCTTCTCTGCTTCTTCATAAATCACCTCCTGGATTGTTCCAAAACAGTCATTCTCAAGTGCGTCATAATGCAAGTCATCATAAATCGTTCTTGTTTTTTTCATGTAACAGGACACTGCATGATAGATTCGGATCTTCAATGAGAAATCTGCTTCTGCCGCATCTTCCATCAGTAACTTAAAGATTTCTTTCGATATTCCACGCTTTCCAAATATCTTAAGTGCATCCGCATAATACATTCCCTGCTCCAGTTTTCTGATGAAACACCTTGCAAGAATACGATTTTCAAGAAACCTCTCCTGATCGCAGGATGCCTCTATATCTGCTGCATTAAAACTTGAATAGAGGCTCATACGTTCACTCTCGCGCCATCTGGAAATCTCTTCTTTTGTCGCAGTACCGTGTGCCATCTTATAAACAATTTCAGCCATATCAAGTGCATCTTCCCGGTCATCACACACCGGATAAAGATCGGCAAACCACAGATAGGTCTCTTCCCCTTTCCAGAGTTCTTCTTTTGTCACTTCATTCTGATCCATGAACCGATTCAATGTCGTACCAAGAAATGAAACCTTTTCCGGATATTTTCCTTTCGGATTATCTGGTACACCATAGATTCGGATCACTTTTTTTCCACCTGTCAGTTCAATTCCGTGCATGACGATCTGCTCCGGGACCTTCCGATCCATAACGCGCACATGGGAAAGAATGGTTCCGTCGCCGACCTCAGAATTACCAAGAACATAACAATTCTCCAGGTATGCCTCTTTTCCTATCTTTGCACGGCTTCCTACATAAGCATTATGCGCTGCAAATCCTTCTTTTTGCACTGCTGAATTCACCTGCATCTTCCAATCCAGGAACTCGTAATCCTGCACATCTTTTGTTACAAGACTTCTCAATTCTCTTGTTGTTCCGAAATGAATAAATTCCGCCGGTGACAGACACAACAGCTTCATTGAGAAATGATGAATCGCATTCCAGATCTGTGTCCTGCATTCATGCAATGCTTCATTGAGTTGTCCTTCTGCTGCCTCTTTATAGAAATCTTCTAATGTAGAATCATTTGCAAGCGGATATAAAAAGTCCCCATAAAAGCTGATCCTTGCTTCTTCATTACAAAACTGACGGAATTTCTTCTCGTCTACTTTACCCTCTGTTGAGATCAGGCTGAACAATGCCTGCAGGAGTGCGCTGCCAAACAGTACCGCACCTGTGTCAAGATCTACATTTCCTGCTTTATTAACAGCTCCCATCTCTCGCAGACGCTCTTCTGTCTGTTTATGAAGAAAACACTTTACATAATCATGTCCGTCATTCAGAAATACACCATGATTCTTTCCTGTAGCTACCGGCTCTTTAATGGAAATTGCTGCCGCTCCGTCAAACTGCGCATCGATCTGAAGCGGATTAAACAGGAGTAATACATCACCTGACAAAACAAGCATTCCCTCTTGGATTCTGGATGGAACTCCTGACATCCCTACAATAAATTCATCAAACAAAGTGGAACTTCTTCCATCCGGCAATTCTCTTGGAACCGGTGAGAAAAGCTTGCCGATTGCAGAATACTGCGGCACTCTCTTGCTGTCACCACCTGAATGAATCACAAGGATTCTACGATTCTTAAAAGGATTCTCTCTCTCCGGCTCCTGTTCTGCAATATAACGCATCACCTGAAATGTAGCTCCGCCAGATCCCACACGTTTTCCCTCCGGATCTGGAAGAACCGCATACTTTGTCTCTTCCGGAAGAAGACCTTTTTCCAGACGCTTCTCGATCTGATTCTGATAAGCCATTGCCTGTGCTTCATTTGATGCTGTTAATATAATATAATCCCATTTAATGAAACTTTTTTTCTTTAAACTTCTTTCATAATCTTCCCAGGAATCCAGATAGGACTGACGCAGGAAGAGATTGTTCATCTTCTCGTATTTCATTTCCTTACTCCTTAACGATATTTCTTACCTTAAGTAAATGTTCAATACTAGAATATCACAAAAAAAGAAGATTGGGAAGTCATTGTATACTTCACCTTTTCACAACAACTTCCCAGTCTTTTATTTTTTGCTTCCGATTTTCTCCCCCATCTTTACCAATGTCTCTGCACCGATTGCACTGTTTCTCACCAGATCTTCATCTGCCTGCACTTTCCCAGGTTCTGTCAAAAGAACGACTGTAGAACCTCCAAACTCGAACATTCCTTTTTCTTCTCCCCTGTGTACGACAGATACTTTCTTTTTATGATTCTTAATCCGTCCAACCATAAGAGCACCGACTTCCATCTGCAAAACGGTTCCCAGTTCTTCTGTCTGTACAAGGCAATATTCCCTTGTATTCATCTTGTAAATCGGAGCATAGTCATTTGCCACCGGATTCACTGTATGGAAGACTCCTCTGATCTTTCGCTGTGCAGATTTCACACCATCCGCCACATAACAATATCTGTGGTAGTCATCTACCGTGAGACGGATTATATAAGCTGTTCCACCTTCATAGCGTTTTGCAAGCTTTTCATCCTTCAGAAGATTGCGGACTGTATACTGTGTCTGTTTGATAAGAAAAAGCCCATCCCTTTGAATCGGACAAACTGTCACTTTTCCGTCACAAGGACTGACCAGCACTTCTTTTCTTCTGTCAATCGGACGTTCCTCCGCTAAAATCTTACGTGTAAAAAAGTCATTATAAGAAGAATAATGTTTCTTCTCATAGATTGACAGATCAATCTGATTCTTTCTGACAAACGATGGAATCAACAGCCTGGATGCTCTGCTGTCCAGCACTTTTCCGCCAAGTCGGGACACCCCGCAGCCAAGCAATGGTTTCAGCATCATTCTTGTCAGTGTATGTCCATAGATATATTCCAGGAATCTGTCTTGTCCTGTTGTTTTCTCAGTTCTGTTTCCGTTTCTGTCTGCATAAATCATAATCTATCCTCTTACATGAATCTTCGTCTCAATGTCCAGACTACTGCAACCGCTACTACTCCGACTAATGCAGAAAGTGTCTTATTTCCCGGCTTTTTTAATCTAAAATCCGTAACAAACAGAAGTCCTACAAGAAGAACCATCGCATGCAGTGCAATTCTGAAATCACAGTGCAGAAATGGACGAAGCACAACAAGAATCGGCAATGTAATCGACATGGACGTGATCGGCAATCCCTGATAACACTTTCTGTTCTCTGTTGTCTCATCCTGCCGACACTCTTCTGTTACATTAAACCATGCCAGACGGATCAATCCTGCCAACACATAAAACATAAGAATAAGAATACCGACAATCCCATTCATTCCCATACAATAACAGATGATCGCCGGCCCAACTCCAAAACAGACAATATCGCACAATGAATCAATCTGAATTCCAAAACGTTTCTCTATTTCTGTTCTATCCTTCTTTGTTCTTGCAATCTTCCCATCAAACATATCACACAGACCAGACAGTGCAAGACACAATACTGCAAGATCCAGATGTCCATTCAATGACAGCATCATCCCGCCAATCGAAATCCACAGACTGATATATGTAAGTATAACCGTGTAATCATAAACACCTAACATTTTATTTCCCCCTTGTTTTTATTCTTTTCAGAATAACTCTCCATTTTATTTATGCTTTCTTCCTTAAGTTTCTTCCTATTGTAAAATTCGCCACGATCGTAAAAATTGCACTAATCAATAATTCTGTATAATATCCAAGTCCTCTGCTTAAGATCATTCCCGGAATCAAAAGTGTGCTTCCAAAAACCGGTTCAAAAATCATTGAAAACAGTTTTTCACTGATGCCCATACCCCCAGGCAGTGGCAGCATATCCACTGAAACGGAAATCACAGACTGCAGAAGAATGATCACGAATGCATTCGTTCCGGACAGCCCAAATGCCTTATATACAAACCAGGTCGCTGTAAATAGTGCGAATCTCTGAAATAATGTGATTGCAAATACATTGACCAGCACCATCATATGATCTTTCAGATAAACCGCCGTTGTACGATACTGATCCATCGATGCATTCAGTTTCTCAATTCTTGTACTCTTATGCCGCATCAGATGCATTTTTTCCAGCAGCTCCATCCCTTTCACAAGAATAGAACGCGCAAGCACCGGATGAAATACAAGGAGCAGCATAGAAGCCACACAAAATACATTTAGTCCTGTTCCAAGATAAAAAATATGACGGATATCATACATATGTGTTCTGATGAATCCCCGGCCGAAGATCATAAGTCCAAGACCGATCACAACGAGAACCATCTTATAGGTAATCGTGACAATCATCAGCACAAGTGTTGATACCGGGATTGGAATTTTCTCTTTCTTCATATAATAAATCTGCGCCGGCTGTCCTCCTGTTGCGGATGGTGTGATACAGCTGAAAAAGAATCCTACAGAGGAAAACAAGAAACATTTCCATTTCTTTAGATGAATACCAAGCGTATGCATCATATAAAATATAATAATTGACTCTCCCCAGATAAAGATAATCACACAGGCAACACCCGGAAGCAACCAGTATAAATTCACTGTTTTCAGGATTTCTGCAATCTCACTTAAATCCTCTCCATGGAACACTCCATAGAGTGTTGCCGCAAAGACAAGAAAGAGAAAAAGTACATTAAATATCATTTTCTTTTTATTTTCCATTTTCTCCTCCTGCTTTACGAACCAGATTTCTGTAAATTTTCCATCCGTTTGTCCGGCAGCTCACAAACCAGGTCAGCTCCGCTACCGCAACTCCACCGATCACATCCACAATTACATGCTGTTTTGTTACAAGCGTAGAAACAAAGACCAACACTGCAATCATTACAGATACGATCTTATACCACACCGGTACTTTTTTATCTCCCCTGATTCCAATACAACAGAACCAGCTTGCCATACAATGGATTGATGGAAATAAATTCACCGGTTCATCAATCTGATATAAAAAACGCATGCCCTGAACAAAAATTCCGTTTCCGACAAGTTCTGGTCTTACATTTGTTGTCGGATAAAACACAAAAAACAGAAAACAAATGATTCTTGCATACAAATCAGCCGTAAAGAATCTGTATTTTATCTCTTCCTCCCGCAATGATACAAGCAGATAATTAATCACCCAGAAAATGTAACATCCAAAATAAACAAGAATAAATGCCGGGATCAATGGGATCTTTGTATCTAATGCAAGTGACAGGTTATGGTACTCACTTGTATTTGTCAATCTCGGTGCTCCCCAGTAGACAGCTGAATTCACCAGAAAAGCAATTACCGGCGGGAGTAAGATCTCTATTATTCTCTTTCTGTCCAGATTCCCTGTCCTTTGTCTCACTTCTTGTTTTCTCCATTCTTTTCCCATTTTATGATGTAACCGGATTGCTCCATTGCTATGTACTTACATCATTTTATCCCACTTTTTCATAATAACAATAGGCTTTGGCATTTATTAAAGAAAAAAGTGCCATTCTTTAAGGAACAGCACTTTTTTCTTTAGAATTTCTTCAGAATTTACCGCAAATGCATTTCAGGGCTTACATCTCGTCTTCCCTGTATCCAAAATTTTTCATCATATAATCACTGTCTCTCCAGTTCTTCTGAACCTTCACCCACAGCTTCAAATTTACTTTGCAATCCAGCAAACGCTCGATCTCAAATCTTGCAGTACTTCCGATTTTTTTCAGCATACTTCCCTGCTTTCCGATGATGATCCCTTTATGGGAATCTCTCTCGCAGATGATTGTAGCATCAATATGACACACTTTGTGGTTCATCTTCATCTGATCGATTGCTACTGCGATTCCATGTGGAATCTCCTCATTCAAGCTGTGCAATGCTTTCTCGCGGATAATCTCTGCCACGATCTGGCGCTCCGGCTGGTCTGTGATTGTATCTTCATCATAGAACTGCGGTCCGTATGGAAGATATTTCATAATTACATTTACAAGCTCATCCGTATTATCGCCTCTTCTTGCAGATACCGGAACGATTTCTGCAAAATCACATTCCTTGCGATATGCATCAATAAAAGTAAGAACCTCTTCCTTCTTCACCATATCAACTTTATTGATAACAAGAATAACCGGTGTCTTTACCTTCTTTAACTGCTCAATAATATGCTTCTCACCTGCACCGATAAATGTAGATGGCTCTACAAGCCAAAGTACAACATCCACTTCATTCAAAGAACGTTCTGCAATATTTACCATATACTCACCAAGTTTATTCTTTGCTTTGTGAATTCCCGGTGTATCTACGAACACAATCTGACCTTCCTCTGTTGTCAGAACAGTCTGGATACGGTTTCTTGTTGTCTGTGGTTTATTTGATGTGATTGCAATCTTCTGTCCGATCAGACGATTCATCAAAGTAGATTTTCCAACATTTGGTCTTCCGATCAGTGTGACAAATCCTGATTTAAAATTATCCCGCATACTTTTTCCTTTCTTTTTCCATCTTAAAGTGTCTTTATTTCAAGGAACATCTCTTTCTGCTCCTCAATCTTCTCTTCACTTCCGATCACGCAAAGTTCATGTGCATCAAGTAATGCTTGAAGTACATCGGCAAGTGCACGGATGTCTGACTGCTGTGCATCAAGAATCTGATTTCTCTCTTCCCTGATCATCTCAGCAGATACATGGTTCATATAAAGATTCATTGATCTGCTTCCCTTTGCTGCCGGATTCATCGGACGGTCGATATTACTGATCGTTCCGATAATAAACTTGTTCATATCTCTGTCATCTACATTGAAGTTCTTCAGATAATCCACAACTCCTTCGTAGATTTCCATTGTCTTCTCCAGATTCGGGTCACGGTAAGATACCAGATATCCCTCTCCAATACGATTGAAGCTGCTCATGCATCCGTAAGCTCCGCCCTTCACACGGACATTCTGCCACAGATAATCATAGCTCAAGATGACTTTCAGAATCTGAAGTGCTCCTGTATACTCAACACCACGGTCGATAAAGTTACCCGTTCTTGCAACATACTGAACTTTTGAAGATGTCTTGAATCCCTCGTTGCGTTTCACACAATGAATTTCACACGGTGTCTCTGCTTCCTTTTCCTCTGTATGAAGTGTGTCTGCAATCTTTGCAAATGCTTCTTCCATCGGTGCAAGACCATCCGCTGATGAAGTATAACTAATGATCAGATTATCCTTACGGAAAATCTGCTGTGCAATCTGTCTTAAGTTTTCAATCAGTTCTGCTTTCTTCTCCTCAAAGTTTTCCTCCAGTTCCTTTACAACCTCATAGTAACCGATTCCATCTGTATCATCTTTGAACTTCGCCATCGGTGAAGTATAAGAAAGGGAACGAAGGGCTGCTGTTGTGTGTCCGGATGACAGGAAGGACATCTGCAGTCTGGATTTCAACATTGCTAAGATTTCTTTCAGACGCTTCTCATCCCCAAGATCAGATTCCATCAGAATCTCACGCATCATAGAAAACAGAACATCCATCTTCGGATACAGTGCTTTACCTTTGATCTCAAATGTCGCACGGAATTCTTTCTCTTTTACCTTTGTCACGTCTGTGTAAAGCTCCAGAGAAGTTCCGATTCCTCCTGTGTGTACATTGATCTCGTTAAACAGTTCACTGTATTCATAATTCTTTGTATTGATAATTCCAAGTACACTCTGCAGAATGCTGATATAAGGAAGCTTCTCTTCCGGAATTCCGGAGAGGTCAAACAGTAATGCCGTGTATCCGATTCCATTCGTCTCAACCTCATGATATACCAGCTTCACACCACTTGTCTCAAGTTCTTTATTATAAATCGGTGCAATCTCTCTGGAAATATCTTCGCGGCCAAGTACCGGGATCTTTGCCAGATCTTCCGGTGCAGACTCTTCTTCCTGATATTCTTCCAGCTCTTTTGTTGCTTTCACAAGTGCATCGATCTCATCCTTTGACAGGCTCTCTTTGTATGCCTGGAGCTTATCTGCAAGTTCCTTATCCATTCTTGCAGTACGTCCACGCTCCGGCTTAATGATCACGATAGAACCATGTGTGTTATCCAGGAGATATTTCTGGATCAGTTCTTCAAAGTATCCTGTCTCCACCTGTTCTTTCAAGAATTCAAATGTCGGAATTGCCTGCATGTGGATAAATGGTTTCGTCTCATCATACAGCCAGCTATCAAACAACTGAAGTCCATACATCAGTCCACGCGGATAGTTTCCGAAATCAGCCTCACGGAAACGGAACTCATGATAGTTGATTCCTGCGCGAAGTGCTTTCTTATTGATTCCATTTTTCACAATATCTTTCAATGTATCTTCAATTACACGAACGAATTCTTCCTTCTGCTCTACATTCGCATTCTTAGAAATCACAGAGAAGATCGGCTGATAAACTCCGTTGTCATAAGATCCTGAGATATCCTTGCCGACCCCAGCATCCAGAAGTGCTTTCTTCAGCGGTGCTCCCGGTGCGGATAGAAGTGCATAATCCAGAATCTCAAATGCCAGATACAGCTTCTCATCCAGTGTCGTACCGATCACTTTATTATAAGAAAGGTAGGTGTTATCCTCCTCACTCTCTTCACTCGCGATGGAATACTCCTGAACGACTTCTTTCATCTCTGTAAATGGCTTCTGCAGATGAATCTCTGAATCCACCGGTTCATTTTCAAAATCAGATAAATACTTCTCGTCAAGCCATCTTAATTTCTCTTCCATATCCATATCACCATACAGGTAAATATAGCTGTTGGAAGGATGATAATACTTTCTATGGAAATCTAAAAATTGCTCATAGGTAAGTTCTGGAATCACCTCCGGATCTCCACCGGACTCTACGGAATACGCATTATCCGGAAACAGAGAGTTCAGAACCACGCGGTCAAGTACGCCTTCCGGAGAAGAGAATGCTCCTTTCATCTCGTTGTATACAACACCGCTGATTGTCAACTCTCCATCTGGATCATCCAGCTTATAGCTCCAACCTTCCTGGCGGAATGTCTTGTCATTCTGATAAATATTTGGATAAAATACTGCATCCAGATAAACATGCATCAGATTCTGAAAATCCTTGTCATTGCAGCTTGCCACCGGATATACTGTCTTGTCCGGATAAGTCATCGCATTCAAAAATGTATTCAGAGAACCTTTCACAAGCTCAACAAACGGATCCTTCACCGGGAATTCTTTCGATCCGCACAGAACAGAATGTTCCATAATGTGTGGAACTCCTGTACTGTCTGACGGTGGTGTACGGAATCCAATTGTAAACACCTTGTTCTCATCATCATTTTCCATAAGAAGCACTCGTGCTCCGCTTTTCTTATGCTTCAGAAGTGTCCCCTTTGACTTCAGATCAGATAAATCTTCTGTCTGGAGCACTTCATATGCATTCAAATCATATATACTCATTCTTTTTCTCCTTGGTTTTTGTTCTTATAAATATCAAATTTTTCAAAGATTGACTATTCTTTAGTATATCCGATTTCACTGGTAAATACAAGGAAAGCCAGCGGAAAGATACGACAAACGCATGAATGATTATTTTTCTATTTTCTTTCTCATACTTCGATAACGATAGGTTTTCGTCCATCCGCTGCTCTGTTTTCATCAATCAATTGTTTCTCTACCTTTTAGAAACTCAGCCACACCGCCTGATTCCTGAAAAAGAAAAGCGCTCCTCTCAGATTAAAGGAAAACGCATGCGCAAAATCACGCACTACATCGATGAACATTATAGCGAAAAACTCCTGCTTTCAGATATCGCTGAACAGCAGAAATCGATGCTTACAACACAGGACTTTTTGTCAGATGACGCCAGTCTGCTCATGTTGGAGAAGTACACGCTGTGACTTCGACGTTACTGTTCAGAGTACCTGTGAACAGTAACACTTCGACTCCACATGGATTTTGGCTCGCTATCGTTATTGAAATAATTTTCAAAGTCTTGTATACTCCTACTTAGGAATTTATCACATCATATTAATATTAAAAAAGGAAGATTATATTTTGAATAAGATAAAAAAAGGATTAGTCATGGAAGGCGGTGCCATGCGTGGAATGTTCACTGCCGGAGTAATCGATGTTCTCCTTGAAAACAACATCGTTTTTGATGGTGCTGTCGGAGTATCAGCAGGAGCAGTTTTTGGATGCAATTATAAATCAAAGCAGATAGGTCGTGCAATACGTTATAACAAAACATACTGCAATGACCCGAGATATGTTAGCCTTCGTTCATTTCTTCAAACGGGAAATCTATATAACGAACAATTTGCTTATCATGAAGTACCAGAAATATTAGACCCTTTTGATTCACATACTTTTGCTTCCAATCCAATGGAATTCTATGTTGTTTGTACCGATATGGTAACAGGTAATGCAGTATATCATCGTTGTGAGCATGGAACTACCGAAGATATTGAATGGATGAGAGCCTCTTCTTCCATGCCTCTTGTATCAAAAGTTGTAAAAATAGATAATTTATCTTTATCTGATGGTGGCACAGCTGATTCCATCCCGATACGATTTTTGGAACAACAGGGTTACAATAAAAACATAGTTATTCTGACTCAGCCAAAAGGATTTGTAAAAGAACGCAATTCGCTTCTCCCTATATTGCGTGTTGCCTTACGTAAGTATCCTGCATTACTTCGTACTCTCAGTAATCGACATATTACCTACAATGAAACATTGAAGTATATAGAAACCCAGCAAAATGCCGGAAATCTATTTGTAATACAACCACCTGAAGCTCTAAACATTGGAGCTGTGGAACACAGACCGGAAGAATTAGAACGTGTATATCAAATTGGAAGACATGAAGCACAGCGTGAACTGCAACATATTATAAGATTTCTCAATTGACTCCTAGCTAATCAATATTGGTGCTTTATAAAAGACTGACTTCATCGGATTTATCCTTTGAAATCAGTCTTCACCTTTACAATTGCTCTACTTCTGATATAAAGCGTCTATTATTTATCCTTTTTTCGCGATGTGAAAATTGCAACATCACAATAGTCCAACTCTGTTTCTTTCCCGTATTTATAAGTTTTGAATTCACCTACAAACGGAATTTTCATTTTCTTTCCATTTTTTTGAGTTTCCTCAATGGTCTGCAACATTCTGTTGAGATGACTTTTTGGCAAAGCACATCTATCGTGTGCTGAATATGCTTCCTTAAAATCTATTTTCTTTAACCGCTCCACTTTTTGGCAAAACGGCTCTATTTTTACATCGCTTCCCACACCGAAGAGCAGCCTTCTTGCTACAGAATCACCCGACAAAAGAAGCTTTGTTTTTTGATCTAGAAGCAGAATGCTTCCCGGTGTATGTCCCGGAATATGATAAACCGTCAATTTTCTGTTTCCCAATTCTATCACATCTCCCTCATTTAGCGAATGTAACACAGGACAAGGATGAGTTGGTTCATTCACTCCGGGAACTCCATTTTTCACCATATCCATGTCATCGGGATGGAGCCATACCTCTTCTCTCTTATTCAGATAAAAAATATGATCCACATGTCCATGGCTTAATACCAATTGAACCGGTCTGTCTGTCAGGGAGCACGCGTAATCCCACAGATTTTCCTGATTGATTGCTAAGTCGAAGAGCAATGCCTTTTCTTCTCCGACAACGAGATAAGAATTTGCAGTTGCCTTTTGTGGTTTTACCAGTTCCTCCATCGCAATATTTGATTTATTTGTCACAGATATCAGAAAAATTCCATCTGCGATTTCTGTCGAAAAAAATGTTTCCTTCAAAATATTTCCACCTTTTTATGACTCTTTCTTTTCACCATACACAGTTACACCAGGCGCATATTTTCCTTCTGCAAGATCAGCAGCAATCTGTGGATAAATTTTATCCAAATCATAGAGAGCTGCTGCAACGATTGCCAGGACGATCATTGCTGCCGGAAGGAAGATAAACATAACCTTAAATCCTATCAATGCAGAAGCAGTCTGCTGCGCAGCTCCTGCTACATATCCAGAAGCATTCATAACCAAACCGAGTACGATAGTTCCAAGGCTGTTTCCGATTTTTCCTGCAAAAGAGTTTGCGGCATTTCCCATACCAATCATACTATAACCGTTTTTCCATTCGCCGTAAGTCAATGTATCCTGAATGATAGATGCAAACGCACATCCTGCAATCCCATATCCAGCTCCACCGATCACACCTGCTACAAGCAAAATTGGCTTTGCATTCGAAAACAATGGAAGTAATGTACCAATACCACGTATAATAAGACCACCCAGTACCGCGTTACGCTTTCCAAGTTTTGCCATGATTGGGAATCCCACCAGCATAAATCCAAGCATTGCCAGAGAATTTGCTGTAGAAAACACCTGATAGAATTCCGCATCTCCTACTACATATGTCATATAATAGGATGTTGTAGATCCGGTTGCTCCCATGAGGAACTGAATCACTACTGCAATAATAATATTATAAATCCAATACTTGTTTTTAAAGAGTGCTTTTAATGTTGTAAATACAGACACTTCTGCTTTCTTACTTTCTTTCCCATCGTCTTTACCTGCATTTTCAATCACACGTTCTCTCGTTCCAAATACAATCAGAACCTGCGCAAGCATTCCGACAATCATCCAGATGACTAGCAATTTAATCCATCCAGTTCTGTCTCCATATGGTGAGAACGAAGGGTCTGAGCTTAAAAGTTTTAATGCAGTGATAATCGTTGCATTTCCAAGCAAGCTTGCAATTACATTTCCTACCATGTTGATACCGCCGTTTAAACCACGGGATTTCTGATTCGTTGTCATAAGACCGTTTAATGCCATAAACGCTACATAACTGAATGTATAACATCCTGTAGAAACAAGATTGTACATCACAAATACATATACAATCTGTGCCGTACCCGTGAGACTGCTTGGCATCAGATACAATAACAGTAACGAAATAACTGTACACGGAATCATACGAAGCAGCCAGACTCTGGCTTTTCCAAATTTGCTGTGTGTCTTGTCAATGATTCGTCCTGCAATCAAATCTGAAATACCATCCAAAAACTTTGATACACCGACAATTCCCGCAGCAACACCCGGATTGATTTTCATAATTTCTGTTAGATATACAATTAAGAATGCACCGATGAAAAGGTTTACCGCATTTGTGGCAAATCCCCCTCCTATACCGTATGCAAGATGTTCGCCAAATCCTACTTTTGCATTTTGTGACATATCTTTACTCTTTTTGCTCATTAGTATTTCCTCCTCTTATACATGAATTTTGCTAATCTCTTCAATTGCTTTTTCATAACTTTCCGTTGGTTGTCTGAATAGCATTGCACGCGTTCTCTGATCTACGATTGATTTATTCATTGCTTCCAAATCATTCCGGTCGATGGATGCAATATATCCTGGTAGATATTTATCAAGAATTTCTACTGCCTTTGGATTATCCAATAATCTTTCTACCGGAGTTGTTCCGGAATACAGTGCAAGATAATCTCTCTTCGTCATAATTTCGAAATCATAACTTCCTGCAGGAAGCACTTTTGCTTCCTGCTCAGGTAATACCACTTCTGCCTCACAGCCAAATGGGATTTCTATGTGGAATGACAATACTCCGTTTTTCTTAATCTCCCACTGTGATACATAACGACCTGCCGCTGAATCAAAGGAGCCTTTGAAGTAACCCATTCTTACATCCGGTTTTGGCGCAAGACATACTTTTTTAAATCCAGGTTCTACCGGAATCAGCCCCATCGAATGACGATATACAAATTCCATAACCGAACCATAAGAATAATGATTTAAGGAGTTCATTCCTGTTCCGCTAATCTTTCCGTCAGGTAAGATTGAATTCCATCGCTCCCAGATAGTGGTTGCTCCGAGATTTACTGCATAGAGCCATCCAGGAAAACCTTCAAAGAATAGGAAATCGTATGCAAGATCTTCCATTCCACAGTCAGCTAGAACAGTATTCATCATCGTAGCACCTACAAAACCGCCTTTGATGCGATAACAGTCTTTTTTAATACGAGTTCTTAATGCCTCAATCATTTTATTCTTATCACGATAAATGCCAAACTTCAATGCAACAAGATAACCGGTCTGCGTATCAACCGCAATTCTTCCGCTTGTTGTAAAATATTCATCCAAGATGGCAGTCTTAATACTTTCTGCCAGCTGCTCATATTCCTTTGCCTCTTCATAACCAAGTACCTTTGCTGCTTTTGCCACATAGCTTGTAGACGCATAGTAGTATACTGAAGCAATATAACCGGAATCTGTTGCGCCAAATGTACTCTGTTCTGTTGCACCGTCTAAAGCAAGCCAGTCTCCAAACTGGAATCCAAAATCCCAGAGATGTTTTTCTCCCCTGTTCTGGTCTTCTCTTCTGATACAATCCACCCAGTCCTTCATCAATGGATAGTGGCATGCAAGCATGTCCTTGCTTCCATAGTAATCATAAAGCATATCCGGCAAGAAGGTAGCAATATCACTCCACACGCTTGCGCACAGACCAGGAAATTCATTTGGAAGATAAATAGCAGCTTTTCCGTTGTTTCGCATCTGATCCGAACGAAGATCACGAATAAATTTGGCATAAAAGCTGCGTGTATCCATCAAATAACCTGCAGTACGGCAAAATACCTGTGCATCACCTGTCCAGCCGAGTCTTTCGTCTCTCTGCGGACAATCCGTAGGCATATCTATAAAATTTGATTTCAATCCCCAAACTACATTTTCGTGAAGTCTGTTAATTTTAACATTTCCTGTTTCGATTTCTCCTGTTCGATCCATTTCCGAATAGATTGCTTTACCGGTGAAGCAAGAGCCATCAACCTCTTCTAAACCTGAAACCTTTACATAACGGAATCCAAAGAATGTAAACTTTGGGCGAATCGTTCTGTCACAGCCATCCGATGTATAGACAAATTCTGATTTTGCTGTTCGATAATTCTCATGATAAAAATTACCATCCTGTAAAACTTCCCCAAACTCCCATTTCATAGTTGTTCCCTTTGGAATCTGCTGTGTGCACTCAACCACACCGGCAAAGTTTTGACCAAAGTCCAGAACAGTTTCTCCTGCCGGTGTATGAATCACATCCTTCACTGACAGACTTTCCATATCATGAAGTCCCGGCGAATAGCGTTCCACTAATGTTGCCAATGCATCAATTCTTTTCGCACTGCGCCATGGATTTTCTTTTCCATCCCATAAGAGATAATTTTGTGTTTCACCGTCATAGATACATGTTTTCTCAAATACACTTCCGCGATAATTCCAACTCTCATCTGTTCCGATTACTTCCACGCTTCCATCCTCATATTGGATATAAACTTCTGCAATCAGGCCGAAAGTCTTCATGCCATAAGCAACATTTGTTAAGCCGAAGTGTCCCATATACCAGCCTTTTCCAAGCTGTACTAAAATTTCGTTTTTCTCGCTTAAATGTTCTGTTACATCATATGTACAATATTGAATATGCTCTTTATAATCATTGATAAATGGTGCCATAACATCGTTTCCAACCTTTTTACCATTGATTTGTGCTTCGAATACACCAAGACCACAGATGTACAGACGCGCCTGCGAGATTTTTTTAGATATTGAAAATCTTTTCAGGAATTCAGGATGAATACTATCATTTTCTTCAATACCAATCCAATTTGCACTCCATTCTTCAGCTAGTTTTGCAGTCTCAAACCAGCACACCTCACTTTGTACTGTTTCATTTGCATCTGTTGTCACAATTATCTGATAATAATATCGTGTGTGAGGAGTCAATTCTAATTTTAATGGTACGCCCAATGAATCAAGTTCTGGCGAATTCAACTCGTAAATCACATTTTGCATATTTGCTTCCAACGCAACTCGAATCTCAACATTTGTCTGCTTCTTTCCAGATACCCCGCGCACCTTCCAAGAGCAGATGAGTGTATCGTATAGATAACCTAATGGATTTTCAATCCCATTAATTTTTACTGCATATATTTCCATATTTTATTCCTTCCTGTTTGCTATTCTTTTACACAAATGCCTTCACTGTTCGAATAACAGAAGCCGCACATTCCTCTAAATCCCTTCTGCTAATCGAATACTTACTGTCCGGATGATGCAATGCCTCCATAATATTCTGTATCTCCGCTTCTCCACCAGGCATTATTAAATCGTTTCCGGCTTTGATACAGCCTGCTGCGCAAGCAGATGGATACTTATGTTCCATAGCAAATCCTGACACTAGCCAATCAGACATAACCAAACCTCGATATCCCCACTCATTTCGAAGAACCATAACATTCAGATCTCTTCTCTGGGAAGTATGTTCTCCATTCAACAAATTGTATGACGTCATGACTGCTGCAGGATTTGCTTCCTTAATTGCAATTTCAAATCCACGCAGATAAAGATCTCTCAATGTTCGTTCATCCACAACACTATTTGAGTGAAAACGATTGGTTTCCTGGTTATTGCAACAGAAATGTTTAACCGTAACGCCACATCCCGGATGACTCTGAACACCTTTTGTAATTGCTGCAACCATCTTTCCACTTATAAATGGATCTTCCGAATAGTATTCAAAATTCCGACCACATAATGGACTTCTCTGGATATTTAATGCCGGAGCAAGCCAGATATTCACACCAAATCGCTCCATTTCTTCACCCACAAGATTTCCACACTCATTTGCCAGAGTTACGTTCCAACTCTGTGCTAAAGCTGTTCCGATTGGAATCGCAGAACAATATTGATTATATGTCGCACCATTTCGTTCTTTTTTCACTTCTTTCGAATTTCCAAGCATTGCCAAAATCTTCTCATCAACAAATTCAACTAGTGCAGCTGGTATTTCATCGCCGACAGCATAAATTCCATCTTCATCTACACCATATTGGCGACTCAGACGAAGTCCTGCCGGTCCGTCAGCCATTACAAGCGAAGGAAGCCCTTCTTTCGTAAATATACTTGTTGTTTCACCTGCTGCGCCAGCAACTTTCATACCAGCATTTCCAACAATACTTTGACTTCCTTTCTCTTGGAATCCCCCCACACAGAGGTATGCAAGTTCCTCATCACTTAATCTGTTAAACCAATCCTCATATTCTTTGATTTGATCAGAGCGTTTAACTGTTCCATAAGTATCCACTGAGTCTTGACCAATTGTCTGCAACTGCTCTACAACGATATTCTCTTTCAATGATATTCGTGCACAATCACGCGTATCTCTGCTACTCGTTCCAACCCAAACAACATAATCACCTTTTTCCAGAATACGTGAAGATGTACCACTTTCATATGAGGCAAACTGTTGTAAATCGAAACAAAGATTCAATTCATCCTGTTCTCCCGGCATGAGCTCTTTTGTCTTTTGAAATGCCACAAGCATTTGATACGGCTGTATAATTTTCCCGCTTGGCATTGATACATATACCTGAACAACTTCTTTTCCTCTAAAATCACCAACATTTTCTACGTTAACAGATATATTCATTTTTGTATGTTGTTGCTTTACGTTTGTTACATTCCATCGAAATGTGGTATATCCATTTCCAAATCCGAATGAATACATCGGTAAAATCTTCTTTGTATCAAAATATCGATATCCTACCATCATCCCTTCTGAATATACGGTGTCATCAGGATTGCCAAAATCCATTTCTGAATCATAATCTTCCCATGCGCTCCATGTTGCAGATAATTTTCCAGAAGGATATTGTTTTCCTAAAATCACATCTGCAAATGAATCACCAACTGTCATTCCAGGCTGAGATAGCAACAAAATATTCTTTACATGATTTACCGGTGAAAGATCAACAATACCACCCACATTTAGTACCAGCATGAACTTTTGGAAATGTTCATTTAAATACAAAATATCTCTCACTTCTGTCCTGGTCAGTTTTAAATCGCCAGCAATTGGTTTTCTATCAGAACCTTCTCCCGAGATACGTGATAACACATAGATTGCAAGATCACCATCTTTTTGAATTGGAAGTTCATATTCCGGTTCTGGCATAACGGCACCCATTCCTAACAAAAATGCCGGCATTCCTTTTTTATCTGCGTCTTGTTTTATTTCTTTGACAAACAATTTTCTCGCATCTTTATATTTCACTTCATATTCATCCATCCAATCGGATGTTGTAATCTGAAAGCCCGCATTTTTCAATCCCTCTTCAATGGTCACGTAATGTCTTACATTGACATCACCCGAACCGGTTCCACCTTTGATTGTCTTACGCGCACCACTTCCATACAAAGCAACCTCACACGCCTTTTCCAATGGAAATGTTCCATCCGATTTCAATAGAACCATGCACTCACACGCTGCCTTGCGAAGTAATTCTATATGTTTTTTTTCATAATCATATAATTCCATATTCGTTCCTTTATTTGTTTCGATTTATAAATGTTTCCAAAAACGAAGTGCTCTTTCTACCCATCCCTCAGCTTCTGTACTAGTTCCCAAACCAAAGCCATGCTCACCGGTTTTGATTCTCTCGTATTCGTAGGCAATTCCAAGAGCAGCCAATTGATTCTTCATATTATCACTATTCGAAATTGGAACAGTGCTGTCATTCTCTGCCTGAATAAGAAATGTTGGTGGATAGTCTGCATCCATATTTCGAACAATCTCATAATCTTTGCAAATTTCTTCCGCATTACCTTTTCCAAAATAGCCTTTTACCATCATAATTCGAACTGGCAGTGGCATCTGCTGCAGTGTATCCCAGACATCAATCAAAGGATAGTCTAACAGCATACATTTTGGTTTCAGACATCCGTATACCTCGTAACCGATTGATTTCGTTCCCCATGAAGCAGCCAGATGCCCGCCGGCAGAGAAACCACCTACCGCATATTCCTCGGCATTCACCTGAAAATCATCTGCATGTGCTTCAATATATTTGCATGCAGCAGCCAAATCTTGCATCGGTTTTGGAAATACTTTCGGTGCACCGACACGGTAATTCAAGCAGAATACGGTCACACCCAATTCATTTAATTTTGCAGCTACAGGAAAACTTTCTGGTAATGAACAGACCGAGCCATATCCACCACCTGCAGCCAAAATCACATATTGTTTTGACTCAGCCGGAAAGTGAAAAATCTGCACATCGCCTTTCTCCGTATCTTCTGCCACGCTCGCAGCATCATACACCGGATAAGCAAACTTCTCACCGCTTTCTAAAATTTCTGCAACACGGTTCAAACCATATGCCATATCTTTTGCAGACCATGTTTTGTGCATTTTTTCAATATCTGCAAGACTCATGTTCATCTTCAGATTGCCACCTAATCCATTCTGACTGTAGACTAAATAAGGAATCAGAGACTCCCATTCCGGTCTCATCTGCAATTCGCTTAAGGATGTACATTCTGTTATTTTCTGACTCATGCTACTTTCCTCCCCACACGTCAAAGACAAGTTCTTCTACCTTGGTACTGATATAGGAACCTGATCCACCAAGATCACAACGATTTGTTACAAACACAACCTCTATTTGATCCTTAGGACTCACAAAAAAATGAGTTCCGAAAGCTCCACTCCATCCGTATGTACCTTCTGTCGCAAAGCTTTTCGCAGCTTCAGGATTTTGCCGAATCTTCATACCCAGCCCCCATACCATACCTGGTTCTGATTCCAAATGTTTTTCTGCTGCTTCTGTATGCATCAATGATACAGTTTCAGGTTTCAAAATCTGCCGTCCATGATAAGTTCCTTGATTATAGAGCATTTCTCCAAAATGTTCATAATCTATAATCGTAGAGAACAATCCTCCACTTCCTTCTTCAAACTGTAACGGTTCCTGATGCAGCATTCCAAACATGTCATCCTTTGTTCCGGTAACATCTTTTAATTTTTCATTTTCTCTCTTATATACGTGAACAAGACGTTTTTTCTGTTCATCATTCAAGAAAAAAGTGGTATCCTTCATATCCAACGGTTCACAAATGTTCCTTTGGATATATTCTTCCAAACGTAAGCCAGAAACGCGTTCAACGATATAACCGAGAATATCAAATCCGGCAAGTGGAGAATAATTTGTTGCTGATCCAGGTTGGAAATCCAACACGTATCTGCTGTATCGCATCACACGGTCTTCCAAAATCTGATCTTCATTTTTCATTTTCATCATTGCAATCAAACCAACTGCACCTTGCTCCAAGCCAGATGAATGAGACAGCAAATCACGAATGGTTATTTCTCTGTCCGCAGGCACGGTCTTTACCTTTTCCATTTTAAAAAGTGGCACCTGCAGCAGAATTTTCTTTGGATTTTTCATATCAATCACATATCGTTTATCCGATGCGACCTGCATATTTTTGAATTCAGGCACATATTTTGACAACGAATCATCCAAATCCATCTTGCCACTCTCAATCAATTGCATAATGGCAACTGCAGTTACACATTTCGACATCGACATCATACGGTAGATGGAATCATACGAAACCTCTTCTTTTGTGTCGAGATTGGCCATTCCCCATTTATTTTGATAAATCAACTCGCCATCTTTTCGTACCATAAGTGCCCCACCGGACATTTCCCGGTGTTCCACATATGTCTGCATACATGCGGTAATATCGTGTTCTGTCATCTTATCTCAACCCCTGTTCTTTTAATTCTTTTTGAATTTCTGTAATTCCTTTCTTCTCCAGGTCAATCTTCCAGAAACAAATTGCTGCTAATATGTACATCACAGCAGGGTAAATTCCTGCTAACACACGAATCATAAAAATCGCACTATCAGGCTGTACTGCAAGCACTGAACTATCTGTGCTGATATATCCGCCCAGTGCAAGCATCATGCTTGATAACCCTGCTGCAAGACCGATACCAATCTTCCCCCCCCATCGTAGCAGCTGAACTAATTGTTCCATCCATCGGCTTTTTTGAACGATACAATGCGTAGTCACAAATTTCACCTGTCATTGGAATCAATGCAACGGTAAACGGTACAACTGCAATACCACCGATACTTTTTCCAATCATGAACATCGCTAAATTTGTATTTGCAAAGAAAATAACAATATGGCTGGCTGCTGCTAATAACATTCCACCAACAATACAATTACGCTTTCCAAATTTATTGATAAACGGTACCGCAAATGGAAGAATAAAGATAGCTAACATACCCGGCAGATTAATCAGCGCCGTCTTATTAATATCTCCAAATACATATTTCGCATAGTAAGTAGCAACCGGAGCTGCTGATAAATTGTAAAGGATTGTTCCAATTGCAAGGAATACAAAGTATTTGTTTTTTACAAGTTCTTTTAAAGATTCCTTCACTGGTTGCTTTTCTTTTAAATGTGCTTCTGAATGCTCTGTTACGGTTTCTCTTGTTAATTTCACACCCAAAATTGCAGCTAAAACAGCGATTGCCGCAAAGATCAATGTTACGGTTGTATATGCAGCCTGACTCTCATTCATTGCAGAAAGAATTACAGGAACAACCAAACCAATAAGCATAACGCAGAACAATGATCCATATGCCGAGAACACACCGAGTACACTACGCTTTTTCGAATCAGCTGTTAAAAGGTTATTCATCGTTCCGCATGCCACAGAAGTCATCGTACCGAAAATAGGATTTGCCAGGAAATAAAACAGCGCGCAGAACGCAACCTTAAACCATCCAGGCAAGCTTCCCGGGCAATTGAACAGCATCATAATTGAAATAGCAAGTCCGGCTCCACCCGCAAGAACCCAAGGTCTCGCTTTGCCAAGCTTTGTATGGGTTCGATCAACAATCATACCCATGACAATATCTGTTACACCGTCAGTAATTTTCGTAATCATTAGAATCATACCAACTGCACCCATGGAAATGCCAACGTTATCTGTATAATAAATATTAATGTAGTTCGGTACATATCCCGTGGCTACTGCACTTACCATCGCGCAAAGCATGATACCGATTTTTTGATTCATTCCTAATTTTTCTGTATTTTCTTTCATTTTATCTTCCATTTCTATTCTATTTCTTACTACTTTTTATATTTCTAACTATCTTTCAAACTGATAAGTGCCACTGCCGATGTTTACTACTGTTTCTCCACAATAAACAGTTGCCGTTGTGTTACATGGAATTTCCACTTTCAATGTGTGCTCATCCCATTTCACGGAAACCATACCGGCTTCACTCTCAAAAGTTCTCTCACAGCTTGTAAGCTTTGAGTCATACTGTGGACGAATCACAAAATGTTTAAAGCCAGCCTGATCTGTGTCGATTCCGCAAATAGCACGCTCCATCCAATCATCCACGCATCCGAGTGCATAATGGTCAAAACTAACAAATCGACCTGGCTTTTTCGCCTCATCCGCATCCCATGCTTCCCAGATTGCAGTTGCACCATGGTCTACTTCGTAGAGCCATGACGGACGTTTATCCTGCCAGAATACCTGATGTGCAAGCTCCTGTTCTCCCACGATACAAAGTGCATCAAGCAAGAACGGTGTTGCTAAAAATCCGGTGTCAAGACAATAGTCATTCTTCTGAATCAGTGACACTAACTTTTCTTTGTAATTTTCCTTTAAATCATCCGGCACTAAATCAAATGCAATTGCCACACAATAGCCACCCATTAGATCATCCGGCATATGTCCGCCACGCATAATTCCATTCTGAATTGCATTTTTCATCTGCTGTGCAATCTCATCATAGTGGTTCTGCTCATCTACTTTTCCAAGCAATCCACAGATTTCCGCAAAATAACGTACGGACTGATATCCGAAGAACGGCGCCATAAAGTATGAAGTTGTTTTGGCATTCTCATAAGGATGTTTCGGGTCAATCTGCTGACTTGGAATCAACCATTCACCAAAGTGAAAACCGGTATTCCAAAGATACTGATCATACTCATAAGGAATATCACGATAACCTCTTTTTTCTTTCGCAGTACGAATAATATAATCACACCACTTTTTCATTGCTTCATAATTATCTTTGAGGACAATGGTATTTCCTGTCACCTGATGCATAATATATGGCACCCAAACTATCGCATCCGACCAGCCTGCAACACCTGTCACTCTGGTGTCACCGAATTCTTTCACCGTATTCATCAACACGCCGTCATATAGCTTTGTATATGGTGCGGTAATCATAACGACACCGTCATCTGCCTGGTTTTCTCTTAAGCTGTGAAGCCAGCTGCTTAAGAATGGTGTTACATCCTCATTCATAAGAGCCGTCTTAGCATACACGAGAATATCTCCTGTCCATCCTGCTTTCTCACGTGCCGGACAGTCTGTCGGCACAGACATCATATTGTTCCACTGTGACCATCGCACATTCTGATACAGACGATTCACTCTCTCATCGGAACATGTAAAGGAACCATAATCATCCTTTTCCGTTGTCAGAAGTACAGCTGTAAAATTTTCTTTCTTTACTTCTGTCATGCCGGTCACCCGGATATAGCGAAAGCCATGGAATGTAAATTTCACCTCATGTTCCAGCGGTGTTCCATTAGATACAACGATATCCTTCTGTGGGCAGAACATCGTATTAACGTAATTGCCATTTTCATCTAAGATTTCGAAATATTCCAATACAATTTCTGTATCCTTCGGCTCATCGATATGAATACGTGCACGTCCTGCAAGAACCTGTCCGAAATCGACAATCCACTCACCGTTCGGTGACTGGAAAACATCCACAGCCGGAAGTAGTTTGGTTGGCCTAACAGGTGGCATTGGCTGTGCTTCCAACATCTCGTATCCATAATCTTTCACTTCAACCGGATGTTTCTCGTCATAACCGATTCTATAATCCTGTTTTTCCCCCTGGAAAATATCAGAATAGCAGATTGGTCCAAGTGCACATGTTTCATCTCCGTCTGAGATAATCTGCTCTGTTGTTCCATCCTCATATTCTACTTCCAATTGGAATAACACCGATGGTTTCTCATGTTGATTTTCAAAAACAGGGCTTGCCTGCATGCTAAAATACCAACCATCACCAACATACATATCCAGTGTATTCTTTCCCTGTTTCAGAAGCATTGTCACATCATAGGTCTGATAGTATAATACGGTGCTATACGTTGTAAATTCCGGTGCAAATTCACGGTCATCTGCTCTTTTTTTGTTGATCCGAAGCTGATAAACGCCATAGCTGGTTGCATACATTCTCGCCTTTTTCACACGCTTATCCAATGTGAATTCTTTTTCAAAAAATACAGCCGGTGCTGTATTGCCGTATTTATACTCTGTAACCGGAACTCTTGGAATGGTACTTTCTACCCATTTTGCATTCCAAAGAGATTTTTCTAATAATCCAGTCTCAAATTGCGCCTCTGCTTCCGCTGTTTCATTGTAATTATTCCACACAGTCACTTTCCATTTATATTCTGTCCTAGAAGACAATGCAATTCCTTCATACTCCACAAAAGACTGTTTTTCGCTTTCAACTTTTCCTGTATCCCAGAGACATTCTTCATCACAGAGTACCTGAAGCTGATAAGCACACTGAACAGTATCATTTTTGTCGTTTGCAATTTTCCATGAAAAATAAGGATTTTGATCAATCCCAACACACTTTTTCATATGTAATGTTTTTAAATCATATAGTCTCATCTGTTTTCTCTTTTCATTTTGATATATTCTCTCATCTCTCGCACTATGCCCAATCATCAATACAATCTACCGGACGAATCAATGCCTTTTTCAAAATTTCCTTTTTCTTCATGCTAACCTGAACACCTTCGATTTCCTCCGGATAGATTCCATTCTCAACCCAGTCCATCAAAGCTTTCAGTCCATTGCTTTCTGTGATTCCAGGCTGCTCATTCCAGCAGTTTCCGTGTCCGTCTCCAGGCACCAGATACAAGCGGAAGAAGGAATCCACCTTCTCTTTTCCCATACATGCCACAACGTTCTTATAATAATCGATTGTGCCATCTACCGGAATCAGTTGGTCGTTCAATCCATGATCCACGATTAATTTGCCACCGTGAGCCTGAAACACAGATAAATCAGCCTGATCCGCACCTGCATCCTTAAATTTTTCGATGCTCTGTTTAAATAGTGCTTCAAATTCCGGTATTGTAATCTTTTCAAATTTCCGCTTTGGCTGTTCTGTCACCCATCTTGCATATAGAGTTGTTAAGAAGAATGGCTTTGGCTGTTTACGGATCAGTGAATAATAGAATCCACCGATTGGAATACCTACATTCCAGAATTTCACACCCGGTCGAAATCCGTACCATAACCGATTTCCATCAGCATCTTTTGGTCCATCCCAGAATGCCTGCATGACTTTCGCATCCTGTTCGGTAATTTTACCACCTTCACTCATTGCTCCAACAAATGTATTTGCATCGAAAACCGGTTTCTTTTCACTTGAAAAATAGATGTCTTTTCCGCCAGATTCTTCCCATACACGCTTCATAAAATACTCAATTTTTGCAGGCTTTAAAATATGATGGTTTGTATTCATAACTGCCAAAAACCACAAACCTTCTAATAGGAATCGATTCCAATGAATCGCCGGACAGGATGCCCAGATTCCATCATAATCCTCCGGATATTCCTGCGCTTCTACCATACACTGGCGTCCACCACCGCTTCCACCATTCATGTAAGCATATTGGACAGGTCGCCCATGAACGATCTCTGCTACCGCTTTTCCTACTACTGTCATGTGATGCGTAGTTCGTGCACGCCAGTTTTCATATAATTCTCGCTTTACTTTTCCCGTCTTTTCATCCAGCATATAGTCGTGAAGTCCGTTGATGTTGCCTGCATTTGCCGTTGCAGCGGTAAAACCTTTCATCACGGCATATGGTACTGTCCATCCTCTTGTAAAATCATCGGGAGCAGTTAAATAGCCCGCTCCCCCTGTCTCTGCGCCACCGCCTACAGTCCCGGCAAATCTGCCATTCCACGTAAGTGGTGACCAGATGATAATCTTTTCTTCGAACTCACCAGTTCGCCATGTAACATTCACTTCACAATATGGCGGAAGATTCTTCACATCCTTACTGACTCCGAAAATCTTATTAAATGAATCTCCTTTTGCCTTACGCTCTCCCGTCATATTGATTTCTGCTGAATCCACCCGAATATCTGCACCTGGAAATCTCGCTTTCAGTTCCTTTTCCAAATATTCCCTTTTGCATCTGTTTTGTATCATATTATTTCCCATCCAGGCATCTTCCTTTTCTTATTTCTATAAATTTATTCTACTGATTCTAACTCATCATTGCCAATTGAAACTGGCTCAGCAGAACCATCTTTGTTCAGTACCATTGTTGCATTTTCACCCTTTTTAATAAAGGATGCTGCCAGGATTCCAACTGCAACAAGAAGTACAGCAAGAACGCCCAACACAATTACTAAAACTCTTTTTTCATAAGCACACCTTCTTTGTTTTACTTGTGACTCCCCACATTTCCAT
>ERZ869983.60-NODE-60-length-34795-cov-12.142779_pt1 | contig 34795 bp, 25 predicted proteins | sample MGYA00521106_ERZ869983 | MGnify/ENA primary metagenome ERZ869983 (study PRJEB32232, sample SAMN07284972) | human gut metagenome | biome: human-associated habitat; material: feces | host: Homo sapiens | place: Tanzania | collected 2014-04-05 ...
GGAGATTCCAAGTACATCACGGTCTTCTTCGACAGAAACGGAAAGGTTGTGCAGTACGATACAAGAATCATAGAACCAAACAACCAGACATCGAATGTACAGCCACAACATCCTACACCACCCCTCTACGATGGAAGATGTGATCCAGATGGCAGAATGGATTACGGCTATTGTCTCGATGATGCTTCCTTCACCAAACTATATAATAAGGTGAAGAAGGCAAGCTTTGATGACAACAAGTTCGACCTGATAGAAGTGGCTAGCCTCGGCTGTTACTATTCCTGCGCCCAAGCCGTCAGCATGATGAATATATTCACTTTTGGTGACCGCAAGCTGAAAGCCCTCAGACTGATGGCTCCTCATATCGTAGATTTGCAGAATGCCACTATCATCTATCAGCAATTCAGCTTCGACAGCGAAAAGCAAAAGGTAGGAGAAATATTAAGAAGCAGCAGAATATCTTCTCAAAACTTGCATATTCAATGAAAAAGCATTAATTTTGCACTCAAAAATTGCAAAATAAATGAATACAAAGATATTATCAAAAGACAAAGACCCGATGGGCGCCGCTATCCTTGATTATCAGAAATCGGGAAAAGCAGGAAGATTACGTGTGCTCTCTTCTATGTTCGAGGAAGACGAGATGCCGGTGAAACATCTCTTCAGAAAAGTTGAGGAAATGCCGATGTTAGAACAGAAGGCGCTAAAGCTTGCCAAAGGAAAGGTGCTGGATATCGGAGCCGGCAGCGGCTGCCATACGCTCGCCTTGCAGGAGAAGGGCTTAGAGGTAAAAGCCATTGATATTTCTCCTCTGAGCTGCGAAGCGATGGAACTGAGAGGAGTAAAGGATGCGGAATGCATCAATCTTTTCGATGAACATCTGGAAACAGGGTTCGATACCATCCTCCTTCTGATGAACGGAACGGGTATCGCCGGAAAGATAGAACATCTCCCTACCCTCTTCAACCGTCTCAAGGCTTTGCTCAACAAGGGCGGACAGATTCTTATCGATTCCTCCGACCTCAAATATATCTACGAGAATGAAGACGGAAGTTTCGACATCAATCTGAATGGTGCCTACTATGGTGAAGTGGATTATCAGATGATTTACAAAGACATTAAGGGAGACTGTTTCGACTGGCTCTACGTAGATTTCCCATTGCTCAAATCCATCGCCGAAACCTGCGGGTTGCATGGTGAACTCGTGGCAGAAGGCGAACACTACGACTATCTGGCGAGGATTTTCTAAGCATATAAAGATAAAAGGAGTTAAGATGATGGTCTTAACTCCTTTTTATCTTTTCTTTCTATTTAATCGTCGAAATCGTGACGTCCGAGAAATCATTCATATAATCCAGAATCTCCAGCGTATGGAAACCCCGTTTAGCTTTTATTTCGATGCTCGCTTCCACAAATTCTTCCTTAGAAAATCTTCGCTCTTTCAGTTCATAAGAATGAACTTCCATACCGTTCTGCTTGATTTTACTGATGAATTCCTTCACGCTGTCCCTTGACGGGGCAGAGAAATTCAGTTCGATGGTAGTGGTTCCCAACTGCGGTATCAGATAATTCAACACCTCCAGTCCCAGCAACACCATTACCGTAGTAATAGCTGCAGCCACATACATGCCCGTTCCGCAAGCCAATCCGATAGCTGCCGTCACCCATAAGCCAGCAGCCGTAGTCAAGCCTCGGACCACATTCTTCTGGAAGATGATGGTACCGGCACCCAGGAATCCGATGCCCGAAACCACCTGAGCGGCCACACGCGAGGAATCCTTCAGATCAAAGCCGAATCCATACTGGGAAACTACACAGAAAAGGGCACTACCCAGGGCTACAAGGAAGTGAGTGCGGAAACCCGCTTCCTTGGCACGGTATTCTCTTTCGATACCTATCGCTCCTCCCAAAATGAGAGCCAGAGATAGGCGAACAGTCAGGTCTATATAGGTTGCATCCATATTATTCCTTTCTTTTAAAGTTTGCTTGCAAAGATAATATAATTCGAAGACAATACAAAATAAATCTCTTGATTTTATTACGAAAACATCTTTTTTCTTTGGTAATTCAAGAAAAAAAGCGTATCTTTGCCACGAATGATGTTCGCATCAATATACATGATTCACCTTTTTTAAACGACAAAAGATATGAAGATTACATTATTTTTGCTCTTGGCAACAGCTGTTGTCGGCAGAGCACAAACAACCACAGAGTTGCTACCAGTTGGCACAGAGGCACCTGACTTCCAAATCACCAATGACAAGACAGGCGAGAAAATATTCCGTCTGTCCGATTGGAAGACCAAGACCGATGCAGACGGCAAGGTGGTACCAGGCGTATGGACTGTACTCGACTTCTGGGCTTCATGGTGTCCAGACTGTCGCAAGGACATGCCAAAGGTAAAAGAAATATCAAAAAAATATCTCACGAAGATACAGCTCGTCGGGGTTTCATTCGATACCGACAAGGAAAAGATGAACAAATATCTCAGCAGCAACCACTACGACCAGTGGATGCAATACTGCGAGGGAAAGAAATGGAAGGAAACTCAGATTTCCAAGGATTACCACATCTCATGGATTCCAACCTCCTACCTCATCGACCCTGAGGGAAAAGTATACTTCTCTACCGTCAATGCCGAGGAAATGATGCAGAAGCTGGACTCGCTCGACAATTTAGGTAAGCTAACAGCCTTTATAGAGATGCCCCACTACCCTGGTGGAAAGGCGCTCTTGATGAAGCAACTAGCCGTCAATACCAAGTTTCCAAAGTTGTGCCAAAAGTATAAAGCCGCGGCCAAAGTAAAAGTGGAATTTATCGTCGAGAAAGATGGAAACGTCTCTGATGTCGGAATAAAAAGTTACCAGGTGTTAGACAACCCTAACGGCAAAGAATTCAACAAGCTGTCAGGAGCTGAGCAAACCCAAGTCCGCTCAGAAATTCGCACTCTCTTCGAACAGGAAGGCATCCGTGTTGTGAGCACATTGGGGAAATGGACACCCGGCAAAATAAGGGGCGAGGCTACACGCGTACGCTATACCGTTCCCATTGTATTCAGACTACATTAGAATGGGCTGACAAGTTTCAAGACTCGTGGTATGACCAAACAGGAAGTCATCGACATTCTTGGCAACCCCAAGACCAAAAGTTTCGATGAATATGGAGACAAATAGAAATTCTATAAATTCACAAATACACATTAATTTATATATATGGCAACAGTTGACGACAAGAAGATTATCTTCTCTATGGTGGGCGTATCTAAGATTATCCCACAAAACCAGAAACAGATTCTGAAGAACATCTACCTATCGTTCTTCTACGGAGCAAAAATCGGTATCATCGGTTTGAACGGTGCCGGTAAATCTACGTTGATGAAAATCATCGCAGGACTTGAGCAACCTACCCAGGGTGAGGTGGTTTGGAGCCCAGGCTACTCTGTGGGCTACTTGCCTCAGGATCCTCCGCTCGACGAGAACAAGACCGTGAAGGAAAACGTGATGGAGGGTGTGCAGAAAATCTATGATGCACTCGCTGAATACGAGGACATCAACAATAAGTTCGGTCTCGAAGAATACTACGGAGACCCTGATAAGATGGACAAGCTGATGCAGCGTCAGGCTGAGGTGCAGGATATCATCGATGCTACCGATGCCTGGAACATCGACTCCAAGCTGGAACGTGCGATGGCTGCCCTACACTGTCCTCCTGGCGATTGGCCTGTAACCAATCTCTCGGGTGGTGAGCGTCGCCGTGTGGCTCTCTGCCGCCTGCTCCTGCAGAAGCCGGATGTACTCCTGCTTGATGAGCCTACCAACCACCTGGATGCTGAGAGCATCGACTGGCTGGAGCAGCACTTGCAGCAGTATGAGGGAACCGTTATCGCCGTAACCCACGACCGCTACTTCCTCGACGACGTGAGCGAGTGGATTCTGGAGTTGGACCGTGGCGAGGGTATTCCATGGAAGGGCAACTACTCTTCATGGCTCGACCAGAAGACCAAGCGAATGATTCAGGAGGAGAAGACTGCCTCTAAGCGCCGCAAGACTCTGGAGCGTGAGTTGGAATGGGTTCGCATGGCGCCTAAGGCCCGTCAGGCTAAGGGTAAGGCTCGTCTGAACTCTTACGAGCAGATGCTCAACCAGGAGCAGAAGGAGCGCGAGGAGAAGCTGGAAATCTTCATCCCTAACGGTCCTCGCTTAGGCAACAAGGTGATCGAGGCTCAGCATGTAAAGAAGGCGTTCGGCGAAAAGGTTCTCTTCAACGACCTCAACTTCATGCTTCCTCCTAACGGCATCGTAGGTGTGATTGGTCCTAACGGAGCCGGCAAGACTACCCTCTTCCGCCTCATCATGGGCTTGGAGCAGGCTGATGGCGGTACATTCGAGGTGGGTGAGACCGTGAAGCTGGCTTATGTTGACCAGCAGCACAAGGACATCGACCCTCAGAAGACTGTTTACGAGGTGATTTCGCAGGGCAACGAGACCTTGCGTCTGGGTGGCAGAGACGTGAATGCACGTGCTTACATCAGCCGCTTCAACTTCTCGGGCACCGACCAGAGCAAGCTCTGCAGTGTTCTCTCGGGTGGTGAGCGCAACCGTCTGCAGTTGGCATTGGCATTGAAGCAGGAGGGAAACGTACTGCTCCTCGATGAGCCAACCAATGATATCGACGTGAACACGCTGCGTGCATTGGAGGAAGGTTTGGAGGCATTCGCCGGTTGTGCGGTGGTTATCAGCCACGACCGCTGGTTCCTCGACCGAATCTGCACCCACATTCTTGCCTTCGAGGGTAATGGTGAGGTCTTCTTCTTCGAGGGCAGCTATTCTGAGTATGAAATCAACAAGGCCCGCCGTCTTGGCGATACAGAAATCAAGAAGGGCCGCTACCGCAAGTTGATGGAGGAATAAAACTTCAAAAAAGATAAAGAACAAAAAGCCCAGGGCAATATTGCTCTGGGCTTTTGTATTTCTGATATTTCGCTTATCAACAAAAAGCGGAATTATTTTACTACCACCTTGCGAGTTGTACCATCGCTCATGCGAACGATATTGATACCCTTCTGAGGAGCAGAGATACGCTTGCCATCAAGAGTAAAGCGAGCCACCTCGTAAACCTCAACCATATTGTTACTGCCAATATGAGCAATACCAGTATTAACGTTCTTAGCACAACCAACATTGTCGATGCAAACGTAAGTAGAGGTATTCAAGCCATAATCACCAGTATCAGAACCATCGAAGCTAACATTCAGGGATACGACCTTGCCAAGTGAAGAAAGGTCGATCCAGTCCCAGTCGGTCAATACCTTCCAGTCTGCCTCGTTCTCAGAACGATAATCAGCGAGGTAATAATCAACTTTAGCTGTAGACTTGTCTGCCTTGATACCGGTGAAAGTTACCTTAAACCAATCGCCCTGTGCAAACTTTTTAGCAACACCATTGCCATTCTTTACACATTCCACTGCCCAAGCAGAGTTGGTGATATCCATGCCCTTGATTACTCTACCCTCAGGAGCATCTGCCACCTTGATAATCTCCATTTGGTCGTTAGGAGTGCTGCTGCCATAGATGACACCATATGTGGCAGAATTCTCTGCGCCATGACCTACAGCAGAATTCCACTGGTCAGTAGCATAATTAGCAAATGCTGTGGAAGTCATGCTGCTGTAAGCGCAACCAGACCAAGATCCCCAAGCTGGTACATTAGAGTTAACAAACTCGTAGGCGCCACTCTTGAAGCTACCCAACATAGCTTTACTGCCATAAGCACCATCTACCTCTACTGCATTGTCAGCAGGGCCACACCAGTAAGCATTGGCACCAAGGTTCAAGTCCTCGAAGGTTGCCATGGTAGCATCCTCTTGCTCCTGGGCAAAAGTTGACATTGGTGTACACATCATAGCTGCAGCAAACGCAGCCGCTAAAGAATACTTGTAAAACTGTTTCATACTTAATATAATTTATTAAAATGTTATTATTAATCTTCTCTTTCTACTCTTGGCACTGATTGACTTTTGGAGATGCAAATCCTCTGCCCCACTCACTTCGGTAGAAGTCTCACCTAGCCATCCACACATTTGATTCTGGGCACTATATACTCTCACGAAGTCGATGTGGTCGAGCGCCACTGGCTTGCGATTCTTATCTACTGCCCATGAGATGTCGAAGCTACAGCCATCGATGTCGCTATTGCTCACATTGTCAACATATCCATATCGGAAGGCATCGCAAACCCAAAGACTTCCATTGCCGCTGGTATCATGACCATTACGTGGCAAAAGGGTACCCTCGAAACGTAATGGCCCCGACAACCACAAAGGGAAATATTCCTGGGCATGAAAAGTGTTGCGATTAACAACTCCACTCTTGCCCTGATTGTCTGTCCACGGAATATCTTGCATGGCATCCTTGGTATAGGTTATCTCATAGCCATGTACCACCTTGCCCACACTGTCAACATCAGCACTACCCGAAAGTTCATACCAAGGATCGTCGGGCACCCCATTGCCATTCACATCCTGCGATACCATCACAATACCAGGCTCGCTATTGTCCTTGAAAGCATTGCCCTTGATGTAAAGGTCTTTTTCACCCTTCACATTCGCTATAGGATGATCGAAATGGAAGGTGATGTAGCCACCATAGGCACCCAGGCTCACCAAACCACCCTTGTCACCGCCGATGGCTTCTGTACATTTTCTTGCCATCTCCTTAGCATCGTCACCCTCCTCATATTGAGGCATCGTATTGACGAATTGTCCTGGAGCCGGCACATACTCATCTACCGCCAAGATATACTTGCTATACTTCTCGGCTGGTTGGCTCGGATCCGACGATGACAACTGAGGTTTGCGATAAACAAATGCTGCCTCTGCCGGAATATCACCTGTCCATACTCGCCAGTCGAAGGTGCCGTCTGCCTTGAAATGAAGCAATTCGCCACTTGATACGTAATTTTTAGCATCCATCAGGTAGAAGTCTTTCTTCTGAGGATTGACAATGATGCCGTATGGCATCTCGATGGATTGTATCTCAGGAGCACTAGACAAGGAATGAGCAATTACCTTGTGTTGGCTGACATTCACGATACCATACTCTATCGAATTTTTCTTTGAAGTCTCATTCCACTGCACACCTATATAATATAGTGAATCACCCACGATACACATGTTGGAGACCGGCACTTCCAGTTCACCTCCCTTTTCCATCTGCCCTGCAGCATTAGGCTTGAGCCAATACAATCGTGAAGGCACCTCCTTGTAGTCGCCTCGGGAACTCACCCATAGCTGTCCATACTTATCGGCACGACAGCGATGCAAGTTGATTGCCACATCAATCTTCCGCTCCTCCTTAAAGGTCTTGAGGTCGATGACGCTCACCGTACGATCGTAGTTGGGATTGCGATAACCGCCACTGTTGGCAACATACAGTTTGCCATGCACAACAGCCAATTCATCGGGCTGATAGCCCACCATCACCTTGTCCACTACCTTCATGGTCAGCGTGTCCACCTTATAAACAGCTCCCACTTCGGCATCCTGGCGCATATTCACAGGAGCCACATAGGCACTAACATAGGCAAATCCACCATCAAAGGCAAGGTATCGACAGTTGGGGATGTCTATCTTCGCTACTTTCTTGCAAGTATAAGCATCTGCCACCTCTACCTTATTGGAACAGTTGATGACCATCCACAGTTTGGAGCCATATATCTTGATATCATTACCTACATCACCCAATTCCTTAATCTCGTTAGGATTACGCTCTGAATAGATGTTGCGATGGTAAATGATGTTTTCACCGTTATCGCCCGACAAATCCAGGAAATCGAGGGTTGCCTTGTTGCTGCCCATATTACCTTGGTTGAGCAAGTAAAGTCCCATGATATCGCCCTTCTCAGCCTTACTGCCTGTATCCTCAGGCTCAGATGAGATGACAGTGTCGCCATCCCGACACGACTGCATACCTAGAGCCAGGAAACAAAGCAAGGCTAAGAACCAAGACTTTGCCAGGTTGGGTTGATGATATATCTTATCCTTCATATTTTTCAAAAGTTATATTCCAATGTCAGCATATAGTTGCGCTTCGGCATCGGATAGTTAAGTATCACGTCATAATCCTGACTGAAAATGTTGTTTACATCCAGTCTTGCCGACCATTTCCTTGCATGATAAGCCACGCTCATGTCGTGCGTATACCAAGGCTGGAGATGGTTATAGAGGATGTTCTCTTGCTGCGAATAACGTTCACCGGAATAGATAAAGCTATACGACAAGTCCCACTCTCGCCATGACAGGGCCAAGATAGCCGACCCACTGTTCCATGGAATATAAGGTATCTGGTCCTTATAATAAGAGGTATTGGGATCGGTCACGTCGCGAGCATCCTGATAAGTGTACTGCAAGCGAGCCGTAACTATCCAGTCCTTGGCTGGTTCCAGTCCCACCTCAGCCATGGCATCGACGCCCTTGATATGCACCTTGCCGAGGTTAAGCATCGTCCAACGGAACTGCTGCCCCTTGGGATAAGCTACAATCTTATCGTGCACCGTATTGTAATAACCATCCACCTGTAAGCGGAGATGGTCAACTACGCCTTGCTTCCAATCCTTGTTCAGCACAAAGCCCAAGTCATACTGCAACGCCGACTCCGGATTCAACTTGCTATTGCCCATATCTGCATAGTAAAGGTCGTTGAAGGTCGGCATGCGGAAACTTTTCTTGGCGAAAGCCCTCACTGCCAGCAATTTGGAGTTGAATGGATATACATTCACAAAGAATGCTGGCGTAAGCGTGCTGCGAGATGGCGATGACATCCCATACTTCACATGGTCTTTGACCACCTGTTCCACCACCGAGGCTTGCGCCTGGATGCGTGACAGCGTCAATGCCGTGGCTAACGACACGAAGTTGGAGTAACGATGAGGGAAAGCGAAGTCTACCATATTGGCATTCAACTTGTTCCACTTGAAGTCATAGCTCATCGAGACACTCCACTTTGACAATATCTCATAGACATTCGAAGTGGAGAAATACATCTCCTGCTGACGATAGGTATTGTCTACATGTATCTGCGTCTCATCATTATTGACATAGCGCGTCACATAATAGGCATACTTAGCCAATGCCTTGGTAGAGAATTTGTCACCAAATGACTTTTGGAATACAGCCTGTCCGAAGGTATTGTGGTCCCACTGGCGTTCGCCTCGTCGCCACACATTGTTGACGATGGCACCAGGTATTCCCCTTTCCGAATGGTAGGTATATGCCTTCACGTTCCAATATCCATCGGCAATGCCTCCCCTCACGTTTTCCTCGATACGGAAAGCCCAAATGTCACCATTGTGGCGCACGGCAGTGGTATCATAAGCCACCGTATTGTCTTCGGTCACTCGCCTATAACGAAACTTATAGCGTCCGCTCGACGTCAGCACACTTGTACTTAACGAGGAAGATATATGATTGGAGAGTTTCTGCTCCCAAAGCGATGAAAACCGGAAGGTATCGCTCGACCCATACTTAGCCCTCACCAACAAGTTGTATCGCCTGCCCATCATGAAGCGGGGAGCCTTGGTACGGATATAGACGGAGCCAGCATTACCAAAGTCGCTCGCTGGTTGGAAGATGGCACTACGCTGACCGTTGTAGAGCGAAATCTCCTCCACATTGTCGAGCGAGAACTGCCCCAAGTCTATCTGCCCGTTCTGTGCATTGCCCAGTTCGATGCCGTCATAGAAGATGCCCAGGTGATTGGTACCCATACTGCGAATGTTGACTGTCTTGATGCCACCCACGCCTCCATAATCCTTGAGCTGCAGGCCCGAGAAATAACGCAAGGCATCGGCTACCGACAAGGAATTCAACTTTTTGAGTTCCTCACCTCCCAATGTCTGTGATGGAATAGTTTCCCTGGATATCAATCGTGAGGTAACCACAACCTCTTGGATGTGATGCACTCGTACAGAGTCCTGCGTTTCACCATTGGCAAAGGCAGACCCTGCAACAACACCCAGCATGGCTATTGCAAACAATCTTTTCATCTACTATTATTTTTTATCTTCATTCAAAAGCCTAACCCACGAGGCTCAATGATTTCATCCTCCATCACTTCCTGATGGTAGAGATGGCAACGGCAGGTCTTCTGACTTGCGTCCTCAAACTCATGGCAAGCGGTCTTCCCGAAAAAATGTCAGTGACCATGGTGCTTGCCGCAATAAGACGCTTACAGCAGCGGGACTGTCCGGGCTTCTCACCCGATTCCCTTTTAATCACTACACACCAGCCATGCCTAGGGCGGCAGGAGGTGGCAGTGAACCAATTGCGGGTGCAAAGGTACGATAAAAAAATGACATTGTTTAAATTTTCGCTAAGTTTTCTGCATAATTCTTTAAATAAATAATATTTTTCTTGTTTATGGACTAAATTGAATCAAAAATATCTATGAAATTAGGGCGCTTTTCAAATATTTATATTAACTTTGCGGTCAAATCAAAACGCTCAAATTATACAGAATGGCATTTAGAGAAGAAAAATCAACCCTCAAAAAGAGGTTTCAAGCTTGCAAGCATAGCTTTGTGATAGCATGTCTCTCTATACTGACTTGCTGCCCAATCCTTGTTTCTGCCCAAACCCAAATGGCTGGAACCATCAATCGTATGCCCGTAGAAAAGATGAAGGCGGAGTTTGATGCCAAAGGTGCTGCTTACGGCAAAACCGTAAGCAAGGAAATAAAGCCTTATATTAATAAGGTGTGCGAAACGCTGGCAGACACCTCCATCTTTCATGCAAAACAGAAACAGGAAGTGAACTCCATCAAGCAGCAGTTAGACACCCCCCACCCCCTCACAAAGCAATACGAGCTCTGGGAGAAGCTGTTTCGCATACAATTCCTGCTCAACTTTGAGGATGCTTACCAATGCGCCCGCCATTGCGAAGAGTTGGCACTGCAGTTGGCAGATTCTCCTGAGGCAAGCTCAAAAACCCCTTCAACCAAAAGTGCCTACGACTATCTGGCACAAGCCTATATCTACCAAGCCCAAGCATTTACCAACAGTGGCTACTTCAGAGAGGCGGCGGAGACTTTGGAAAAGATAGCACCCGGCAGATGCTCGCAAGATATCCGAATCAACTACATCGTAGCAGCCTTCAACCTGGAATTCGAGAACGGATTCTACACCCCATATCGCATTCTTTCCAAAGACACCTATCTGGAAAACATGAAACGACTGTATGGAGAATTGAAGCAAACTGTGCCAGCAGACTCTTACCTGCTCGATGACATGCTCGTAAAAATGTACTTCCACGAAACCAAATATGCCGAGGCCGTTAAGCAAAGCAAAATACTGCTCAGCAAATTATCTCCAACCTCTGCATACTATGCCTACGCTCTTGGCAACCTGGGATACAACTACATGGGATTACGCAACTACACCAAGGCTGCAGAATGCATCAGCCAATCGGCCATTATGGAAATCAAGCGTGGCTCAGTGGAATATCCTGCAGCCAGAAAGATAGCCGAAATCGCTTACATCACAGGCGACATCGCCCGTTCGTACATGCTCATCAATGTAGCGATGCACAATGCCGAACAATATCATTCACGTTACCGCTATTCCGAGATAGCATTCAGCTATCCTCAGATAGACAAAGATCTCTATGCAATCACTCAAAAACAGAAGATGTGGCTCACTATCGGTCTCATCTTCCTGAGCATCGTAATTATCCTGCTGATAGCTGCCATCATCGTCATGAAGAAACAGCGGAAAGTTCTCCATCGGCAGAAGTCTCTCATCGAGTCTCAGATGAAGAATCTTAGCGAAAAGAATGTACAGATTGCGAGCATCAACAAGGAACTTGTTGAAGCAGGACACATCAAGGAAGTAGTACTGAGTCAATTGATAGTGGGCAGTGCGAACCACCAGGTTGCCATAGAGAAACTGCGCAAGGAAGTTTTGCGCCGACTCACCATCCGAGATTACGAAGGACTCAAAAATGTGTTCGATGCCCAAAAGGGAGCCGCATTCGACACCTTTTATCAAATGGACAGCATTTTGCAGATGCTCTTCCCCGATTTCGAGGAAAGCTTCAATTCACTTCTTCGCCCAGAGTGTAGGATAGTTCCCAAAACGGGTGAGCGACTCACCGTGGAAATGCGCATCTTTGCCCTCATCAGATTGGGCATTACCAAAAATGAAGACCTGGCACGTTCGCTCAACTACTCAGTTAACACCATCAAGAGTTACAAGACTCGAGTGTTGAACGCCGCCCGCTACGACAAAGAAGAGTTTTATAAGAGACTGAAGGAGGAGGTTAACACTGAAGTATAAGAGACAGAAGGAGGAGGTCAACACTGAAGTATAAGCCCCCAAATATGATGATTTCAAAGGGACATGTGCCTTATCACAAGGCGTATGTCCCTTTTTTATGGGTATATTTTCTTTTTTACAGGGTATATTTTACCGGATATCCATATTGTGTAACCATCAGATAATCAACATCTATTCATTTTTTAGAAGTCTATCTAGGGTATATTTCTTGCCAGCAATCTTTTTTTGCTGTACTTTTGCAAGCGAAAATTTCATTAGAAATCTTTCAAACGCAATCAGTATAACTAATAACTTGTAAGAAATGAATAAAAACAATTTTCTCTTATCATCAGTCCTGATGGCAACAGCAGCGACAACAGTCAGTGCCAATGGGGTACAGACAACTCTAGCAAGAGTTAATTCCTCTTATATACAAAAAGAGGATACGACACAAACCGCAGGCAATGACCATGGCGTGATGCTCAACGCCAAGGATGCCACAGAGCCTCGCCAAGTAGAGATAGGCTTGCCTATGAGCTACACGGCAGTAACAGTAGATGGACTGCCAGCAGTTTTCTATTATTGGCCAAACACCACAAGCAACCATTGGCGTGGCGAACAGTTGCTTGCCAGCCAGGGTCTGCAGAACATATCCACCACAGCCATTCGCTTTGGTGAGATAGGCTATGGTGTGGATTCCTACATGGAACGTGGCGGTGAAACCTTCAAAGGAAAGCTGAAGTATCAGACCAACACCTTTGGTGCACAGAATTTTGACATCAACGTGTCTGGCAAACTTGCCAAAAAGACTTATTTCACGCTGAGTGCTTACCAGAATTTCGATCCAGGAACATTCGACCTGAAATTTACCAACTACATCGACCGTGCCCAGTTCTACACTGCCGGCATCACTCATCTCTTCCATCAAGACAAGGGTCGATTCAGTCTCTATTACAAGTTTACCGAAACCCATCCTCTTACCACTGCAGCCAACTATGCCCCATTCACCTATGATGGCAATGGAAAGATAACAGAGGTGAAGGGATTCAGAATGGGTCGTGACTCTTACCTCCCGGTTGATGGTATCATGGAATATCGTGATGTGAAAACAGGGGAACTGAAGTCAGGCAACCTCTATGATATTTCCAAGACCAAGACCCATGAGGGAACTGCCCTTCTGGATTATGACTTCGGAAATGCTACCACCTTAGCATTGAAAGCCAAGGTATCTACCTCTACGGGAAACAGTGTGGACCAACTCACGATGGGATTCTACGAGGATGCCGATGCCACCTATGCAGACAACGGACAAGCTTTCCATGGCAATATACAGCGCCGTCTTTCGCAAATCAATGCTTTCACGGTGACAGACGCCATGTTTGTAGCAGAACTCCAGAAAAAGACAGCCAACCACAATTGGGCTTTTGGCTTAAACGAGTTCTACTCCTACATCGATTACGCCCGCAGCACCACACAATATTATCATGAGGTTGCACCTAATCCACGCAAACTCATCTACAACGGACTGGAATACGCAAATCTGAATGGTTCGAGCGAATACGACAAGGGAAACGAGAACAAGCTGGCAGCCTATGTGAACGACAACTGGTATATCACTCCCAACTTCCGTATGGGATATGGTTTGCGCTTGGAAATGTTCAATGCCGGTGTGGATTACATCACCGATGGTCGTTTCAGCGACTTCTATATAGGTACACAATACACAGATGAAAACGGAAAGACACAGACCGTAGGTACCACCCATCACAATCTGTCTGGTCTCAACTATGCCGTTTCAGTATCGCCTACCTATAACCTGACACACAATTTCGGTTTCACCGGTGAGATCAACTATCTGAAGCAATATCGTCATCTGGAGGCATACTCTGGCACATCGCTTCCTTATTACGACTATCGCCCATTCATCCTGGGACGTGCCGGTATCTTCTACAACAGCGACTTCGTGAACCTGGTTTCCGCCTTCACCTACGCTCGCCGCACCAATGACTACGGACGAATGACCGTGATGAGCGACAACCCGAACGAAGACCCTGTGATGGTAGGTTCATCCAGCGGTATCGAGACTATGGGCTGGACAACAGATGCCATGTTCTCGCCATTCAAGGGATTCAAGTTCCATGCCATGTTCACTTACCAGAATCCTAAGTACACAGGATATAAGTTCGAGGCATTCAACAAGACCTATGATTTCAGCGACAAAACCGTTACCAAGCAGTCGAAAATATTGATTGAGTTAGACCCAAACTATACATACGACCGCTTCAATGTCTGGGCATCGTTCCGCTACTTTAGCAAGCAGTATGCCAACGTGGGCAACTCTGTGTATTTCGAAGGTAGATGGGAAACATTTGCAGGTGCAAGCTACAAGTACAACAAATATCTCACCTTCAATGTCAACCTCGTTAATTTCCTCAATCAGACGGGTGCCCAGGGTACCATCCCAGGTTCCGATCTGATAACTGATGGCAGCAGATACGCCGGAACACTGATGGCAGGCAACTATATACGTCCATTCACCGTAGAGATTGGCGCAAAACTCAACTTTTAAATTACAAAATAACAAACAATTTTAAACATTTTCAAGATATGAAAAAGTATATTTCAATCCTGTTCATGCTCGCTGCAGCAATGAGCATGAACGCACAGCAGAATGTATCATTCCGCTCAGGAAAACTCGTTTCTCCACAAGTGAACGCCGACAACACCGTAACCTTCCGTATCCAGGCTCCTAAAGCAAAGAAGGTAAAGGTAATCGCCGACTGGGAGGCAAATAAGGGAACAGGCATCATGAAGAAGGACAAGGAGGGCGTATGGACTTACACCACCCCAAAGTTGCCTTCAGAAATGTACACCTATCGCTTCGACGTAGATGGAGTAACAAGCATCGACCCAACCAATCCTTTCACCCGCAGGGATGTAGGCAACGTCTTCAGCATCTTCTATGTGGGCAATGGCTGCGCTGATAAATACCAGGTACACGACGTGGCTCATGGACAGATTCGCACCGTATGGTATCATTCCAACAGTGCCAACACAGACCGTCGCATGAACATCTATCTTCCTCCAACTTATGGCAAGACTGACGAGAAATTTCCAGTGTTCTATCTTCTTCATGGAAGTGGAGGCGACGAAAATGCCTGGCTCGAACTGGGTAACATCGCACGCATCATGGACAACCTCATAGCCGAAAAGAAATGTAAGCCAATGATTGTGGTCATGCCAAACGGCAACATTGCCAAACAGGCTGCGGCAGGTGAAACTTTCGAGAACCAGAACTACAAGCCTGTAATGACCAACTTCCTGCCTCACTTCAAGGATGGCACTTTCGAAACAGCCTTCCCTGAGATTGTAGATTACGTTGATGCTACCTTCAATACCAAGGCAGACAAAGCGCACCGCGCCATCGCAGGTCTCTCCATGGGTGGTCTTCACTCTGTGATGATTTCAGCCAACTACCCTGACTTGTTCGACTATGTGGGACTCTTCTCTGCAGGAGTCAACTTCAAGGATATTGACATGGAGGCATTCCCTGCCTACGCCAACCTGGATACCAAACTTGCCACACAGGCTAAGAAAGGCGTAAAGCTCTACTGGATTGCCATTGGAAAGGAAGATCAGCACATGAACAACAACAAGCTGTTGATGGAACGAATGGACAAGGATGGATTGAAATACACCTATCATGAGAGCAGCCGTGGACATATCTGGAGCAACTGGCGACAGTACACCCTGCAGTTTATTCCACAACTGTTCAAATAAGGAAACATTCACCGATATGAAAAAACTTTTTCTGACATTATCACTCGCCTTTGGGCTTCTCTCAGCAGAAGCCCAAACCGGCGATTTTCCTCGTGTTGCCCCAGAGCAGGCAGGAGTAAAAAGCAAGCAGGTCGTAGCATTCTTCGACTCCTTGATGTCTTTTTCCAAGACCGATATCCACAGTGCCATCGTGATGCGTCACGGCAAGGTGATAGGCGAAATCCATCCTGCCCCATTCAAGGCGGAATATGGCCACACCCTCTTCTCCTGCTCCAAGACATTTGCATCGGCAGCCATCGGTATCGCCATCGGCGAACACCGCTTGAAGTTAACCGACCGTCTCGCTACCTTCTTTCCTGAATATCTGCCTAAGGAAGTGAGCGAATGGCTCTCTGACATCACCATAGAAGATTTGCTTACCATGCGATCGGGATTCGTTTTCTTCAATGAAGTAAGAACTGAGCACTTAGACTGGGTCAAGACTTATCTGAACCATCCTATGAATTGTAAACCTGGTACCAAGTTCCAATATGATTCTCTTGACACCTACTTGCTTTCTGCCATCATTCAGAAGGTAACGGGTATGACGTTGCTGGAATACTTAAAGCCACGTCTTTTCGAACCGCTTCATATTAATAAGGTGAAATGGGAAATGAGTCCTGAAGGTATCAACACGGCAGGTTGGGGTCTTTATCTGCAGAGCGAGTCGCTTGCTAAATTCGGACAGTTATTGCTGCAACAAGGTAAATGGGAAGGCAAGCTGCTGATACCATCTGGCTGGGTGAAGGCGATGATGTCGCCACACGTAGAAGATTACTATGGCTACCAGATGTGGATGTGTGAATGGCCTGAAGCCGCAAGGGCAGATGGTGCTTACGGACAATTCATCATCGTAAACCCACAGCAAGACATGGTGATAGTCATCACCCAATGCCTGACTGGCGACGGAAGCAAGGAACAAAGACTCATCAAAAATGTCTTATTCCCAGGCATCATCCCATCAAACAATGAGAGCGCATCCAAGAAGAAGGACATCCGCCCAGGAAAGGCGTACCGTATATTGAAGAAGAAACAATCTACTTATACACTTCCACTCTTGGCTGGAAAGAAGAGCAACAGCAAGATGAGCATACCTCTCAACGTAAGCTATCAGCTCGACAAGAACCCATTGGGTTGGAAGCAAGTAAGCTTCCTTACTCCCCAGAAAATGGAAGTAGTGGATAGTGTAGGCAGAAAGGGCATCATCGAAATGGGTTTCAAGCAATGGAAGACCTCCTCCATCGGTTTCTATCCACAGAATCCTCGTGGTACGACATTGAATTGCTTCAGCACAATCGGTTTTCCTTTCCACGCCAGTTCCTGCTATGCTTGGCAAGGTGAAGAATTAGTCATCAAAACGCACTTCGTAGATTGGATAACTGCCATCGAACTCCGCCTCCAATTCAAGGGCGACCAGCTGTTAATCCAATTGTCCGAAAACTACCATAGCAAGAAGGTTTCTTTTAGAGGCTACAAGAAATAAAAATAAGGATTGATTTCCTGCCGCCTTTTTTATGTAAATATAATTCTATCTCCTGTTTTCTCTGAGTTTACACCCGAAAAACAGGAGATATAAAGGTTGAATATTTTTCCTTAAGGGCTTTTTAATGTCTTGAGTGTTTTGTAAACTAATAGTCTTATTATATCAGACCAGTTCCAGAAGTTCTGCAAAATCATCAATGATGAATTCGGCAGAAGCCAACTGCTCTCGGGTTCCGTTTCCATAAGTTACGGCACAGGCCTTGCAGCCAGCATGGTGCGCCATATCCACATCAAAGTTCATATCGCCTACTACGAGGGTTTCAGCAAGAACATCCTTGATATCTTCTGCTGATGTTCCGGGATTATTCATTCCCTTCATTTCTCCCAAAGCCTTGAAGACCATATCGGGTGCAGGCTTCACATGCTCCACATCATCGCCTGCCACAATGGAAGAGAAGATATCCTCCAGCTGCATCTGATGCACGTATCCGTCGAGCGAGCAATGGTTTCGGCTGCTTGCCATTCCCAGAATATAGCCCTGGCGATGCAAGGCTCTCAGGGTTTCTATTACATGAGGAAAAGGCTGCACAATCATCGTCTTCTTGTTGTCCAGAAATATCTCACGATAGGTTGCCGCACATGCCAGCCCCTCCTCAGCACTCATTCCGAAGAGCGAAACAAAAGCCTCATCCAGTCTTAAGCCGATGGTCTTGGCACAAGCCTCCTCCGATTTCACTTCCAGTTTTCTGGCACGCATCGTATCCTGCAGAGTCTTTACTATGAGACTCTGCGAATCGCCGATGGTTCCATCAAAATCAAAAATTATATACTTCATTATTCTTATCTTATTTGAAAACGAACACAAAGGTACGGATAATTACTGAAACTACAAAGCAAATTGCTCACGAATCGCCTTTATGATATGATGACGAGCCACTTCCGGCTTCATCGCCTCATCCAACGGCATTCCTTCCGGAGTAACCTGAATAACTCTATCGAATCCAGCATCCAGCATCGCCTGCCTATCGCTCACGCCACCCGATACGAGCCAGATTTTCTGATTGGTAACATGCTCCAATATGCGCTGCGGCAATTTCCCCATCAAAGTCTGGCGGTCGCTATGTCCTTCGCCCGTAATCACGAGATCAGCATCCTGAATGAGCGACTCAAAACCGATTTCATCCAAGAGAAGCTCAGCCCCAGGACGAGCCTCGGCATTGAAATATTGCAGGAAAGCATAACCCAAACCGCCGGCTGCACCAGCCCCAGGAACCTCACTCCTATCATATCCGAAATGCTTGGCGCTTACCTCGGCAAACTTCCTTGCTCTATCATCCAGCATCTGCACCATCTTAGTATCAGCTCCCTTCTGAGGCGCAAAAACATGAGCCGCCCCGTTTTCGCCACAGAGCGGATTGGTAACATCCGAAGCCAACACAAAACTGCATTCCTGTCGGATTTTCTTCCAGTCATCGCCCATCGCCTTGAGCATTCCGATGCCGCAATCGGATGTGGCACTGCCGCCCAAGCCCACGATGAAACGTCGCACGCCCCGGCGATAAGCATTCATTATCATCTCGCCCACGCCCCATGAAGTAGCCTTCATCGGATTGCGCTGTTCAGGCTCAATCAGAGCCAGTCCAGCGGTCTGCGCTATCTCGATAATCGCCGTATCATCCACGATTCCGTATTCAGCCTCAATCCATCTCATCAGCGCATCATGGGCATGAATCCTCACTCGCTCTCCCTTCATTGCCGAGAGGAAAGCATCGAGCATTCCCTCTCCCCCATCACTCATTTCCAGGGTAATGATTTCGGGAGAAGCATCAGTCACCAAATTCTTTATTTCGGGAGAAGCATCTTCCGCATTCCATTCCTTTACTCCCGAAGCAATCGCCTCATTCACCTCCCTGCTCGAAAGGCAGCCCTTATAAGAGTCGCAAGCAATTATTATCTTTTTAAATCCAGCCCCATCCATCTGTTTGAGACCATCCATTTTCCTATCCATATCCTATTTATATTATATCATTTCCGGAAGCATCGCCTATCAAGCGATTCCCCTTCCAGCCCGCAAAATTAGCCATTATTCCTGAAACCACAAACCTTTTTGGGAAAAACTTTCAAAAACAGATGCTTCTGGGAAGAGCTGAGAGAAAAAAGAGGTTAAAACATTTGGCTATTAAAAAGATTCCTCGTATTTTTGCAGTAGATTTTTCAAAGGTTTTCAAAAGGTTAAAGGCTTATGTGCAAATATGAAGAAATAGAAGGTTGGCGACTCTCGAATGGCAAGACGATTCGGGAAATCAACAATGCCGTACACGATGAGGTGGAACGAATCTACCTAGAAGCGTGGGCGAAGGGCATTTCTGTGCCATATTTTGAGGGAAAAAAAGTTTTTCTAGCTAATCCAGATGGAAGCGATGATGAAGTAACATTTGACATGAATACTAGAAAATATACAGTTATCCAACAAGTAGCAGCTCCAGGAAAAGGTAAAATGGGCTACTTGCTTCAAGCATAATTCTCAAAAAATTGCAACTATGACACGACGACCAGAATTCACCATTATTGCAGGACCAAACGGAGCAGGAAAAAGCAAACTTGGTCCATTCTATTCAAGTGTAAAAGCATTTGATGGAGATCAACTTGCCATGAAACTTCGTAAGGAACATCCAGACTGGAAAGATTCGTGGATAGACGGAACCGTTATCTCCACGCTAATGAAAGAAAAAGACGAAGCTATTCTATTAAAGAAAAATTACGCCTTTGAAACTAATTTCTCTTCAGATTTGCCTATCAATCTTATCCAAGATTTCAAAAATGCCAACTATAAGATTTGTTTGATTTATTTTGGTCTGTTTCATATTGTCGACTCCTCCACCCGTGTTGACCAACGCTATATACTGGGCGGTCATAATGTAAACCAAGACGTTATAGAATATAACTTCACGGAAGGCATCAAACGAGTAAGAGCCTCTCTACCACTTTTCGAAAACATTCTTTTCATTGATGGCACTTCCGATTTTGGCGACATTGTTGCCATTCACATAGAGAAATCAGGCAAACATCAGATTACAGATCACCCAGCCGAATGGTTCGACAAATACTTCAAAGAAGCATTCGATGCGCTTGTTGATGGATAGGAAGAATAGTTCTTTTACAAGATTCTAGCAAATCATTTTATACCCAATCCCCCTCACATTGATGATTCTGATATTTTCATCGGCAGATAACTTGTGGCGGAGCTTGGTGATGAAAACATGGAGACTGCGGGAATTGAAGAAGCTGTCATCGCCCCAGAGTTGCAGGAGAATATCCTTGCTCTCTACCACATTGTTCTTGCTCTCCACAAGCATGCGAAGGATTTCGGATTCACGATGTGACAGTTCTGTATCCTTACCTTCCAACTGCAGAATCTGACTGGTAACATTCAGGCGATAACGACCGAAGGAGAGCCACAGATCAGCAGCATCCGGATTATCAGGAGAAACATTCCCCCCTTCCTGTTCTTCAGAAAAAATATTTCCTGCAGAAACCCGATGACAAAGCGACTTGATACGGACGATGAGCTCCTGAATGGCAAACGGCTTCTTCAGATAATCATTGCCACCCAATTCAAATCCCTCTACCACATCATTCACCGCCGAACGAGCCGTGAGAAAAAGCACAGGGGTACGGGAATCCGTCTTGCGGATACGGCGCACCATCTCGAAACCATCCATCTTGGGCATCATCACATCCGCAACCAGCACATCAGGCTTCTGGTCATCAAACATACGAAGCCCCTCTTCGCCATCATGCGCCGTGCGCATCTCGAAGCCCTGCGCCTCCAAGGTGTCGCTCAGAATCATCGCCAAGGATGTTTCGTCTTCTACCAATAATACTTTTATCTTATTCATTGCTTCTTTTTTACTTTTAAGATTAGACTTGGGGGACCAGCGATGGAATCACTGGGAACGGGGGCGCAAAGGGGACTAGGTTCTTTTTACTTTTTTACCCTTTTGCATTTTTGCCTTTAAGGAAATGCAGGGTGAAGCTGCTTCCCTTCCCGAGTTCGCTTTCTACGGAAACAGAACCGCCCATTTTCTCCATCAGGCTCTTGACATAGAAAAGGCCGAGACCATAGCCCTTGACCGTATATTTATTGCCATCCGTCACCCGATAGAACTTGTCGAAAATATAAGGCAATTTATCGTGGGCAATACCGATTCCATTATCTGATACGGAAACCAGCACTTCATCCTCGGCTTTTTGGAAAGCCTTGATTTCTATCTTCACGCTATCTTCAGAATACTTGATGGCATTGTCTATAAGATTGCTCACGATGTTTGAGAAATGCATCCGGTCGGCATGAACCATCAGATTTTCCGGTTCTACAGACAACGAAACATTCACCTTTTTATCCGTTCTTACTTCTGATTTCACTTTCAGCTGATGCTGGGAGATTAAGGGTTCAATCACCTCCTTCATTGGAACTTCCACAATATTGAGAAGCATCGATTTCCGTCGTTCCATACTCATCGACAGAATCTGTTCCACCAATCCGCTGAGCGTCTGCAACTGCTTCTGGGCGATGGTGAGATACTTACGCGCCTTATCAGGATGCTGGAGCATTCCGTAGTTCAGCAGGGAGTCGGTGGCAGCATAGGCTACGGCTATCGGAGTCTTCAATTCGTGCGTGATATTATTAGTGAAATCACTTTTCATCTCATCAAGCGTCTTCTGCTTGAGCATCGTATGAATCAGGAACCAGAAGACGAAAGCCAGGATGAGCATGATGAAGAGCGATGTGGCAAGGATGCCTGCCATCTGGCTGAGCACAGTCATCGTAAGCGGCTCTAGGGTAAGGACATATTTCTCCTCATTCGCCTCCCCCTCATTACAAACCACATATTGGTATTGCTTGGCATTGGCAGAAGGCACATACCCCTTTGTCATCACTTTCGCCAAAACCTTCTTTCCTGCAAAAAGCTGAATCTGATGTGGGAGCGGATGAGCATTGTCACTCACCAACAAACTGTCTGAAAGTATCTTGGCAACCCATGCACTGTCATAATCATTGATGTCTGGTTTGGCAATTTCATTCAATTTACCAAACAGCGCCTGTTGCACCATAGTTGCCAGTTTGCCCGACATCATCATCATCAATTCCTGGTCTTTGTCATCTTCACTACGCTTCTCGTGCTTGGTAAAAGTTGTTTGAACAGACTGAACTACCTTTCCTCCACGAACCTTTTTAACCTTTACCTTTTGATCAATATCATCGTCTTCATCCATAGAAAAAGCAACAGAACCCGTCAACTGTCTATGAGGTCCTTTATCATCATTGCGCAGCCGTTCGATTCGCTTCTTCATCTCCATGAAGTGAGCGTACTCCATTCCACCCTTGATTTTTGCTTCAACCTCCTTTTCCTGAGACTGATAAAGCCCCACAAGCCAATAGGTCTGATAAGCGAAGATGCAGACCAAAGCCGTAATGACGAGCGTAACTATGTATTTAAGATGTAACTTCATTCTTCTCTTTATTAAAGATTTTTCCAAATGAATCCAATACTCATTTTCTGAAAATCGGATAAAACTCCGTGGTATTCTTCCATCCCCATTTACCATTCTTTTGTGGCGCAAACTCTCGTCCCATCTTGGCACCTACCCCCCAATGTTGATTGAACATCACTTCCATGAAGCCACCATAGCTGCTCTTGGGATTGAAAGGAGACATGATGACGCTTCTAGGATCAGAGGTTTTCGTTGGAACATATTGTCCATAGAATCCAATAGTGAGCCAGTCGTTTACTTGATAAGCCATTCTTCCACCAAAAGAAGCTTTGGTGAGATTACCAAATCCATATACTCCCGTGTTTATCTTTTCTATCCCGACATAAGGAGAAAAAACAAAACGCCCGAAATTTTGTCGATAAACGACCCCTGCAGTCTGCTTGTTCATCAGTCCTGGGACTTCAATATTCGAAGAATATCCCACCATCGTACCCAAATTCGGGGAAGGAAGAGAAAAATGAGGTATCGCATTCGGCGCAATCTTCAAGGTTTTTCCTTCTTCCGACATCCAAGGTGCATTCGATTCTGAGTAATAAGATCTGCCTTGAAGTACAGGAAATCCACCGAGCGAAGGACGAGAATATTCCAACGACATACCTTCCTTAGGCAAAGATGCCTTCGGAAAGGAATCCAAGGAAACACTCTTCACTTCCTGTGCTTGCATTACCAAAGGACAAAAGCAAGCCACAACTGCCAATATGAATAATCTTCGTTTCTCTTTCATGCTTGCAAAAGTAATAAAAAATAAGATATATTGATTCTTTTAAGGAGAAATATTTTCATTTTGATAAGACTAAATAACACTTCTGATAAGACTTGATAATCAAAATTCCTTGCTGACACGAGATTTTTGCAGTACTTTTGCAACCGAAATCGGGAGGGTTTCTTCCGAAAGAACGATAAAAAGATAAAACGATAAGAAGATTATGAAAAGATTGGTTATATTAAACGCTTGCCTGGCTCTCAGTCTTGCCGGCTGGGCACAAGACAACAGAAATGATTCGCTGAGAATGGACAGCATCATCCATTCCCTCCCCGATGTGATGGTAAAAGGCAACCGACCTATCGTAAAGGTGAAAGGAGCGGCATTGACCTATGACCTGCCTCAACTCATCAAAAACCATCCGGTGGATAATGCCTATGAAGCCATCAAGCAACTGCCTGGCGTGAGCGAACAAGATGAAGCCTTGACCCTCAACGCTCAATCCGTAACCGTGATGATAGACGGCAAAACTTCCACCATGACGAGCGAACAGCTCTATTCGCTTCTGAAAACGATTCCTACCAGCCGCATCGCCAACGCCGAAGTCATCTATTCTGCCCCAGCCCGCTATCAGGTAAAGGGACAGGTCATCAACCTCCTGCTGAAGCACAACACAGGCTTCCACTCCCTGCAAGGCGAGCTCTTCGGCGGCTACACCCACCAGAACCGCAACAGTTACACAGAGCGCGCCTCCCTACTCTTCACCAACAAGAAATGGGAAATAGACATGCTCTATTCCTTCGGTCATGGCAAAAGATATTATTATTATGAAAATGAGTTTGCCCACACCTTGACGGATGGCACTTCCTATGCCTTCTCTACACATAGCGACAACAACAAACGCCATCTCAACCATAACATCCGACTGGGAATCAACTATCATCTGGCGAAGAATCATCAGCTCAGCTTTGCCTACACCTCACAACTCAATAACACGAGAGGAACTTCAGAAGATGATGGCGATTTCACATCCCTTCTCAGAATCCATGCCAAAAGTCAGTTTCACAATTTCCGTCTGGATTACTCTACCCCATTCGGCTTCTCGGCAGGAGCAGAATACACCTATTATAATTCACCGGATGAACAATGGCTGAAAAGCAGTCTCTACGATGAGATTTACGACATCACAAGCCAGCAGCGAATCGACAAATGGCACGCTTACCTCAAGCAGGAGCACGACTTAGGAAAAGACTGGGGCTTGAACTACGGCATCAATTACACCACATCAAGAGACAAGAGCTCGCAGGAGAACAACAACAAGTCTTCTGATGGCAACACCATTCAAAACGAAGACCAAATGAGTTTCTACATAGGAGCCAGCAAGTCATTCGGACAAAAACTCACGATGGAAGCATCGCTCATGGAAGAATATTATCACACCCCAATCTGGGATGAGTGGAATCTCTTCCCTACACTCTCCATCACCTATCTACCAAAAGCTGGACACGTCATCCAATTCGACTTGGATTGCGACAGAGACTACCCTACTTATTGGTCGGTGAAGAACTTCACCACCTATAATGCGGGCGGATATGGAAAGATTGTTGGAAACCCGACGTTGAAGCCTTCACGAGAGCTAAGCCTCTCGCTTACCTACATTCTGCACAGCAGATATGTGGCAAGTCTTTTCTTCAACAACTCGAAAGATGAATTCCGTCAGCTTCCTTACCAGAGCGACACGAAGAAGGAGATGGAATACAAGCATGTCAACTTCGACCATGTAAACCAGGTAGGTTTGATGCTCACAGCCCCAATCAACATAGGCAATTGGTGGCAGAATCGCCTTACTTTCACTGGCGTTTATCAGAACGACAAGAATTCCCACTTCTATGATCTCCCATTCGACCGCAGCAAATGGTTCTATCAAGCCCAGTGGAACGGCACTTTTCTCTTTGGCAAGCATGTGATTCTCAACCTCGATGCTTCCGTTCGTACCGACGCCATTCAGGGAATCATCGACATCCCAGCTTCAGGCTATCTCAACACAGCCCTCACCTGGAAGCCTCTCAAGGACGACAAGCTTCAGCTGAAAGCCTACTGCAACGACATCTTCGAGACGGGCGACAACCATCTGCATGATACCTATCGAGGTCAGCACGTCATCAACAAAATGTACTTTGGCAGAATCATCGGGCTCTCCCTCACCTATCGTTTCGGCGGCTACAAGGCCAAGCAGCATGAAGAAGTAGATACTTCCAGATTCGGGAAGTAAAAGAAGAAAAGCTCGCCAAGACCATCAAAGTCCTGGCGAGCTTTTTATTTCATGTTCTCTATTCAAGTTTCTTTACTTCAAAATATTGACATATCCCTTATTCTGTACCAATTCAGAATTTAAATCGATGCATTTCTGAGGAATCGGGAAGACTGTGGTGTAGCCGGAGGATTCACCCTGAAGAGGCGTACGGAGATCGTAGGCACCGGTAAATTTGCCGAAACGGATGAGATCCTGGCGACGCCATCCTTCCCATACCAGCTCCAGCAACCGCTCTTCAAGAATGTTATCGAGCGTAGCCTTACGGTAAGGCATTCCTACACGGGCACGAATCCTATTCAACTCCTCATCACCATTCTCTCCATTCCGGACTTTTGCCTCCGCCTTCATCAATAAAGCATCTGCATAGCGGAAAAGAACTATGTCGTTACTCTGCAACTTGCCGTCCATATAAGAGGTTCTATCCACCTCATACTTCGCCATTCTCGCTCCAGCCGTCTTGACAAACTTACTGTTGGTCAGGTTTTGAGCCACTTCAAAAGGCTGATACTCCAACGGCTTTCCATTATCCATCAGCAGTTCATGACCATCTACCTTTACCACTCCCGCCACAAAGTTCATCTTGCAACGGGCATCTTCATCAGCCTCGCCATAATGATTGGCTTTCATCGTAGAAATCGTGGCACAGGTTCCATTCTCACTTCCCCATCCCAAGACACCGCCATGCGTATAATGATAGGAGCGGAAGAGGTAATGGAACTGGTTGGTGTAGATGTTCTTATCCATCGGAATCGTGAAGATATTCTCCTTCGATGTTTCATTATGCGTAGAGAAATTGAATGCATCATCCGACTCTAGGACATAGCCTTCTTCAGCCAGTTTATCGCAATAATAAATGCAGGTTTCCCAGGCATTCAACTCTTTATCACCACCGTGCGAAGAGGCGTCAGCAGCCGGCACAGAGAAATGAATGTCACTTCCCTTCGGACGGTTCGCATAACCCTGGGTCCAGTCATCATACATATAGATTTCTGCATTCAAAGCCAATTTCGCCAACAGGAAGTTGACTACCGGCTGGGTGATGCGGCCATAATAATTGCCTTCCTTATTGCTGTGCTGGTCGGGAAGAGAAGGCAATACCTGCTGCAACTCCTGAAAGACAAAATGGAAGACAGAACTGCGATCCGTCTGACCTTGGAACTGGCTGGAATAGCGCTGCTCATCAGTGGAAAGAACCAATGGAACCCGACCGAACATGTCCATGGCATAGTAATAGAACATAGCCCGTATGGCTCTTACCTCTGCGCGGTATTCCTGCTGCTGTGCGGCAGAAAGCAGCCCCGACTTGCTGCTGATAATATCCAAAGACTTATTAGCCAGCACGATAACCTTATAGATATACTTCCATGTATCATAAAGAGACTGGTCATCGGCAGTCCACCGATGCTGGTACATGGCATTCCAGAGACCACCATCATACCAGTCGCCACCTCGAATCGGAATCATCGCCTCATCGGTGGTCAGTGTATTATAATCGTAGATGCCGCGGCAGGTGCCCTGGATGCCTTCGCTCTCGTTGGCACCACCTATATAATTATAGAGAGAAGCCACGGCATTGATATAAATATCAGATGCAGAGCCATAGATGGCATCCTCGTCCAACTGATCCTTAGGATGTTCGTCCAGGCAGGATGTCATAGACAATGCAGCCAGCAGCAGAAATAAAAATCTATATCGTTTCATAACTTTCTGATTTTAGAATTGAACACTTAAACCCAATGAGAAGGTTCTGTAAACAGGATAAGTTCGCTTATCATCAATGCCCATCGTACTGTTCACCACGTAGCTGTTAATCATTGGAGTCAAGCCGCTGTAACTGCTGATGGTGGCAAGATTGTTGACACTCGCCGATACTCTGAGCGACTGCACCACGCCCTTGCGGATAGGAATATCATAGCCCAGCGTAAGATACTCGAAGTTGAGATAATCGCCCTTCTCCAGCCAATAATCGGAAACATTCTGGTCTACGATATTCTTCTCAGGCGCTCCCTTCAGCACATTATAATCCGGGAAGCTCGACATATTGGTGTAGGCCAGTCCAGTACCATTGAATATCTTATGTCCGAAGGCTCCGTTCATCTGTAATGAAAAATACCAGTCGCGATAACGGAAACTGATATTGGAGCCCAACGTTACCTTTGGAGTAGCCTGACCGGCGATATACCGGTCGCCTCCATCACTCAAATCTACGGTTCCGTTCTTGTCCAAATCTTCAATATCATAGCGGTAATGTCCGTTTCCATCTTCAATGATTCCCTTGCAATGAGGCAGATAGAATACGCCCAGCGGCTGACCTACTATCTGATAGACCACATTGTTGTAGCCGCCATGCTGACCAGCACCCGACAAGGCACCCATCGCAGTAATATCGGCTGCCGACATCTGCATTCCGTTATATTCACCACTCAGCGAGAGGAGTTTGTTCTTCTGCCAGGAGAGATTCATATTGATATTCAGTTCCATATCCTTCTTCTGGATAGGGGTGAAGGAAACACCAACCTCCAAACCCTGATTGCTCATAGAACCCAGGTTTGCCAGCAGCTTGTCATAGGCGAAAGGCGGAACCGGCACATCATAGGCATAGAGCATGTCGGTGGTCTTGGAATAGTAATATTCTGCCGTCAGAACCAGCCGGTTGTTCCACAAACCCAGATCAGCTCCGATATTCCAGGTAGCGCGGGTTTCCCACTTCAGATCAGGATTGTTATTGCTGATCATCCCCATCGTAACCGTAGGAGAACTGTTCACCGAAACAATGCCGTTCTGCCGCACCGTATTCAGGGTGGTATAAGAAGAGATTCCACCAAGATTACCAGAGCGTCCGTAGCCCGTACGCAGTTTCAGCATGGTGATTTGCTTGAGAGAACGGAGCCATTTCTCCTGCTTCATATCCCAGGAAAGAGAGACGGATGGGAAGAAGCCCCAGGTGTGGTCATTGCCCACCATCGAAGAACCGTCTCCACGCATGGAAACCGAAAGGCTATACTTATTATATAAGGTGTAGTCGATATTACCCATCACAGAAGCCAGGGTCGGGTCTTCGTAGTTGCTGTCTGTTCCACCGAAAGGCCGTGATGCGGCTGCGCCTATGTTATGGTAATACATATCGTTGTTGGTGATTCCCTTCGCCGAAGTCCAGAATCCCGTTCGGATATCCTTCTGATATTCAGCACCCACCATTGCCTTCAGATGATGGATTCCCCACGAATGCTGATAGTTAAGCGATACATTGGCAAGCCAGTTCTCGCTCTTGAACTCTCCACGATAGAGATTGCCCTGCGCCCAAACCCAGGTAGGACAGAACTGGTTATTCTCGTTGGAAGCATAACTGTATGATCCGAAAGCAGAAACGCTCAGAGAGTTTGTAATATCATAGTTTAACTTCAGATGGGCATTGAAGTTCATGTTCTTCGTATCATTGCGTTCCTTGAGCAGGGCGCCGGGAGGATTCACCTGAGATGCAGCCCCATTCTTCACCCAACTGCCGTTCAGTTTATCATAAGGATAAGTAGGATTCATGGCATCGGCAGAATAGAAAAGCATCTGACTGTCGAAGATATCATTGTTCTTGAAAGATGAACCGAACACACCGAAATCTCCCGTCAGTTTATCATCAAACGCCTTCTGGGTGACATCAATCTTAGCCACCAGATTACGATAGCCCTTACTCCGGATAATCGTGTTATGGTCGATATAGCCGAAGGAAGCGCGGTAGTTGCTCTGCGGAGTGCCACCGCTGAAGGCAAGATAATGGTTCTGGATATTTCCGGTTCGGGTAATCGCCTTGCGGAAATTAGTATCATATCCCTTGTTGTTATACTCCAATCCATACTTCTGTGCAGCAGCTATGTATTCAGCGGCATTGAGCATCTCCATACTCTTGTACATCGCCTCTATGCCATAGTTGCCCTCGTAAGAAATCTGGAATCCCTTACCCGTGCCCTTCTTGGTCTTTACCTGGATAACGCCCGAAGCACCACGGGAACCGTAGAGTGCCGTTTCGCTGGCATTCTTCAGTACCGTAAAGCTCTCAATATCGGCGGGATAGATTGTGGCAAGCGTTGCCACATCAGATGTAACACCATCAATAATCACCAGAGGATCATTGCCGCCCATGATAGAAGTCGTACCACGAACGCGGACGGAGTTCAACATAGCGATACGGTCAAGACCATTGGTAGTGACGTTAACACCTGCCGTCTGTCCGCTCAGGGCATCCAGTGCATTATTGAGCACTCCCTTCTTCAGAAGTTCAGGTTCCACCACGCTCACCGAACCAGATAAGCGCAGAGAGTCTAAGCCTTCGATGTTCACAGACTGAGCACTGAGGGTTTGGGGCGCAAGAATCATCGCACCCATCGCATAAAATATGGTTTTTAAATTCTGTTCCATAACTATATTATCGTTTAGTCAAGGTTCTATTCGATTTTCGCTTGCAAATATAATAAAAAAGTATGATTCAAAGTCCGTTTCCTAGAAAAAACTGCTAAAAAAAATCGCAGGCTTAAGAGTTAAGACAAAAGAAAAGCTCACCAAGACGTTCTAAATCTTAGCGAGCTTTCTCTTTTTATATCAGCATTTTATTTCACTTTCACTTCTATCACATTCTTCGCAGCCTCAGCACTCGAACCACCTACGAAAATCTGATATTTGCCGGGAACCACACGCATGGTATTGGTCTGGGAATCCCAACCCTCAAAACTCTGGCGAGGCAGACTGATGGTTACCTGCTGCTTCTCGCCCGCTTTCAAAGTAATGCGCTTGAAGGCTTTCAGGGTTTTGATCGGTCCCTCAGCATCATCCATCCGCTTAATGTAAACCTGCGCCACTTCCGTTCCTTCCCTATTACCTTTATTAGACAAAGAGAAGCTCAGGGAATAAGCCGAAGAATTCTTCACTTTCTTCAATGCCGGCTTTCCATATTCATAAGATGTATAGCTCAATCCATGACCGAATGGGAAGAGAGCCTCGCCCTTGAAATAACGGTAGGTGCGATTCTTCATCGTATAATCAAGGAAATCAGGGAGATCGGAAGTACTCTTATAGAAGGTTACCGGAAGCTTGCCCGATGGATTTACCTCGCCGAAGAGAACCTTTGCCACGGCTTCGCCACCCCGTTCGCCCGGATACCAAGCCTGAAGGATAGACTCCGCATTCTCTGTTTCTGGAACCATGGCAATGGCACTGCCCGAACAGTTGACGAACACCACTCGCTTGCCTGCCCGGTGCAACATCTCCATCACCTTGCGCTGAGCCTGCGGCAACTCGATGTCGGTTCTGTCGCCACCCTTGAATCCCGGCTCAGAAACCTTCATCTCCTCACCCTCAAGACTAGGAGAAATACCGCCTACGAATACCACCACGTCAGCATCGCCAACCTCTGTCAGAAGCTGAGATTCGGTTGGCGTATAGTTCTTCACGATGTCAAACTGCATCACCGCCATATCGGTTTTCTGGAAATAATCCACCTGAATCTTCATCGGCTTTCCAGCCTTTACGGAGATTGGTTTGTTGAGCATCTGCACACGGGCACGACCCTTCCATACATTCGCCACCGTATCGCCATCAATGATGAGTCGGTAACCATCATCGCATCCCATTCTGATATTCAAGGTTTCATCCTGTTCTGGAGTGAAGACACCCTCATATCGGGCAGAGAAATTGGTAAGATTCACACCCGGTGCAAAGACGGTATTTCCGCCATTGCTCTGGTTGATAGGCGAAGTCATCACGGCTGTAGCCACCGGCTCGCCCTTCATCTCTGCATTGTTCCAATAAGTAGCCTTCATGCCCTTGCTGCCATCGGCTGAAGTCAGGAGATTGAACCGGCTCTCAGAAACCTCATTTCTGGTCAATGTGCAGGCAGGAATATACTTGGCGTCCTTCACATATTTTCTGATGCCCTGCAGAATGGTTGTGGTAGAAGTAGGATAACCCGAATAGTTGCCCCACTGCATGATGGAATCGTTGGCATTCGGACCCATCACTACGATTTTCATTTCTGATGGTTTCAGCGGTAGGAGATTGTTCCGGTTCTGAAGAAGCACGATGCCCTCTTCAGCCATTTTCTCCGCCAATTCCTTATGCGCTTCGCTGGCGATGACGGAAGAAGGAATCTGAGTCCACGCCACCTGCTCGTCCTGATCGAAATCGCCCAGACGGAAACGGGCTTCCAGCAGGCGCTTCAAGCTCTCGTTCACCTTTTCCTCGCTGATCATTCCCGTCTTCACCGCCTCAGGGAGCGAACGGAAAACGCTTCCGCATTCCACATCGGTTCCGGCACCAATCGCCTGCGCCGTAGCCTCAGCCGGAGTCTTCGCCGTACCATGTCTGCCAGGCACATAGAAGTCGTTGATGGCTCCGCAATCGGAAGTTATCAATCCCTTGAATCCCCATTCATCACGGAGAATCTGACGCTCATATCGGGCATTGCTGCAACAAGGTGCCCCGTCAATGCGCTGATAGGCGCACATCACCTCAGCCACATTTCCATCCTGCACCAGCGATTTGAAGGCAGGCAGATAAGTCTCCCACAAATCACGCTCAGGCAAATCCTCTACATTGAAACTGTGGCGGTTCCATTCCGGACCGCTATGCACGGCAAAGTGCTTGGCACAGGCTAGGAGTTTGACGTATTGGGGAGATTGTGAGGAAGCCGGAGCCAGAACTCCCGGAGCCGACATCGGTTTGCCATCGAAGGTCTGTCCCTGCAAGCCATTCACCACGGCAAGTCCCATTCGGGTAGTAAGATAAGGGTCCTCGCCATAGGTTTCCTGTCCACGCCCCCATCGCGGGTCGCGGAAGATATTGATGTTCGGAGTCCAGAAACTCAGACTCTGGTAGCGCTTGATGTTGCCGCTCTTCTTCGCCTCCTGCGCCTTGGCTCTCGCCTCATCGCTCACGGCAGTAAACACCTTATATAATAAGGTATCATCCCACGAAGCCGCCATGTGCATCGTGATAGGGAAAACGGTAACAAATCCGTTTCGCCCCACTCCGTGCAGCGCCTCGTTCCACCACTGAAACTGCGGAATGCCCAATCGGGCGATGGCTGGCGAAGTATCCATCATCAACTTCGTCTTCTCCTCCAGGGTAAGACGGGAAAGCAAATCGTTGGCTCTCTCCTCAGCAGAAAGGTTCGGATCCTGATAAGGAAGAAGCTGCTGGGCGCTGGCAGAAAGCGACATCGCCATCAGCATCGCCATAGAAAGTAGTTGTTTTTTCATTTATCTTTATATTTTATTCAGTTTATGCATTGATTTTTAAGTTGGTGACAAAGTTACACTTTTTTATTGAAATAACCGCATCATCTGGCAGAAAAGTTTAAAATATTTATCCTTTCGTGCCAAGATTACCACTTTTCGTTCGCTGGCACATAAGTTGCCAAAACAGAGAGTGAAAGCTGAAGCTAAAAGATAAAGGAGTTCGGAAGAACGACGGAGTTTCGAGGCGGAAGCAAAAGAAATAACAAGAATATTAACAAACAGAAATCCCGACGGAGCCGTAAGGAACCGAGAGGACGAGTAAAATAAAATTTGGAGGTTTTAATTATGTTGTTAGCACGTAGAAATAATAATTCAGATTGGTTGAGTAACTTCTTTGATGATGCATTCTTTAATACAGACGTTATGCCACGTATGAATGCTACCGCTCCAGCCATCAACGTAAAGGAGAACGAGAAGAATTACACCATGGAGGTTGCAGCTCCTGGCTTGAAGAAAGAATGGGTTCGCGTAAACATCGACAACGACGGTAATCTGAACATCGCCATCGAGAACAAGATGGAGCACAAGGATGAAAACAAGCATGAGCACTATCTGCGCCGCGAGTTCTCTTACAGCAACTACCAGCAGTGTTACACTCTCCCTGAGGATGCCGACCGTGAGAAGATTTCAGCAAAGGTAGCTGATGGTGTTCTTGAGGTTGAGATTCCAAAGCTTACTCCTAAGGAGGAGGCTAAGACTACAAAGAATATCGAAGTCAAATAATCATCTCCCATAAATGATTGAAGGCAGATTCCAAAGCAGTTTGGAACCTGCCTTTTTTTGTACCCTGACCTATGATTTCTTCCCGAAACCACAAATACAGAGAATTGGAGCCAGAATTCGAGGAATGGGAATAAACACCAGGTTGTCCCCACACTCTTTCTTTTCCTCCTTTTAGAAAGAAATGCTCTTGAAATTACATGGCGACGCAGGAATCTCTGTGTCGTGACGCAGGAAAGATTACGTCGCCATGTAGTAAAGTCTACGTCGTGACGCATTTTTGGGAAAATCGATAAGGTTTCATATCAGATACTTTTTAGACTTACCGCCCATCTTATACGTACACGAAAAAAGTTTTTTCGTGAAAAAAGTCTCAAAGTATCATCTTTTCGGCTGAAATTAGACATAAACACCTGATATATAGCAATATAAAAGAATGATACTTTTCTGATTACTTTACAAAAAGTATCATAGAAGTATCATAAAATTGATAGAAGTATCGTAAGCGGCTCCGCGTTTATACCTTGCATAATTCAAAAAAGCAGTAACAGCTGATTAAACTAATGCTGTTACTGCTTTTTCCATCGGTCAGGAAGTAAGTCTCTATATTTT